>Ga0172382_10001595_pt1 | contig 40357 bp, 35 predicted proteins | sample Leawel138RmetaG_FD_122245 | JGI IMG/M metagenome (GOLD analysis project Ga0172382, IMG submission 122245) | Leachate microbial communities from a municipal landfill in Southern Ontario, Canada - Leachate well 138R metaG | ecosystem: Engineered > Solid waste > Landfill > Unclassified | place... | reverse complement strand
GTCGGCGCCACCGTCGCCATGGCCGTGCCGATGCTGCTCCAGAAGCTCGGCCGCGATCCGGCGGTCGGCTCCTCGGTGCTGCTGACCTTCAGCACCGACAGCATGGGATTCTTCATCTTCCTGGGCATCGCCACCCTCGTCTTCACCTGAAACGGGGTCAGGAAACAGGAAATGGGGTCAGACTCCATTTCCATGCTGGAAATGGAGTCTGACCCCATTTCCTGCGCACGCCGCCTCGCCTCAGCGGCGGGGGTGGGCGCTGATGACGTGGCCTACCTGCGGAGGCCTGGGCAGGTGCCGGTGCGCCTCGTGGACCGCCGCCACCCGCGCCAGCAAGGCCTCGCCCATCGGGGCGGTGCGCCGGCTCGCGATGTCGACATGGGCCGATACCGATTCGTAGGTGGCGGCGAGATAGCCTTCCTCGGCGTGGTACATCTCCTGGAAGAAGTGCACGCGCTTGTAGTCGAAGTCGAGCAGGCGGGCCTCGAAGCGCAGGCGGTCGCCCACCTTCACCTCGCGCAGGAAGGCGAGGTGCGATTCGAGCGCGAAGGTCGTGATGCCGTGCGCCTCGCGATATTCGCCGGTGAAGCCGAGCAGTTCGATGAAGGCTTCGGAGGCGATGTCGAAGGCGACGTGGTAGTAGCCGACGTTCATGTGCCCGTTGTAGTCGATCCACTCGGGCAGGACCACGGTGGTGGCGGCGGCGAACGGTGCGGGGATGTGATCGCTCCCCTGGGGCTTGCTGCTGGTTGCGGACATCCGGAAAGATCCATGCAAGGGTTGGATCCGCGATCTTAAATCGGATCGCACGGCCCGGCCTGCGGGCACATCGCTTGCACGAGGCTGCCCATGCGCTCGCCCGATGATCCCGCCCGGGGGCCGCTCCTCGAGCCCGGTCGCAACGTCTGGAGGATAGAGCGGGCCACCCGCGCCGCCGTACTCGTCGACGTCGCCGACTACTTCGCAGCGGTGCGCGCCTCGATGCGTTCGGCCCGGCACTGCATCCGCGTGCTGGGCTGGGATCTGGACAGCCGCACCCGGCTGTGCGGCGACGAGACCCCCGACGACGGACTGCCCGCCAGCCTCGGCCCCTTCCTCGATACGCTCGTGCGTCGGACCCGGGGGCTGCGCATCGATCTGCTCGAGTGGGATTTCGCGATGATCTACGCGCTCGAGCGGGAGTTCCTGCCCGCGGCCAGCCTCGACTGGCGAACCCACCGGCACCTGCGTTTTCGGCTCGACGGCCGCCATCCGGCCGGCGGCTCGCATCACCAGAAGATCGTCGTGATCGACGATGCGGTGGCCTTCGTCGGCGGCATCGACCTGACCCAGCGGCGCTGGGACACATCCGAGCACCTGCCCGACGATCCCCGCCGGGTCGATTCCGACGGGATGCCCTATCCGCCCTTCCATGATGTGCAGATGGTGGTCGACGGTGACTGCGCGCGCGCGCTGGGCGAACTCGCCCGTCGCCGCTGGGCCGATTCGGTCGGTGCGCCGGCCCCGCCGGCGCCGCGGTCGCTCGGCCACGACCCCTGGCCGGCCGGCGTCGAGCCCGGGTTCCGCGACGTGGCGGTGGGAATCTCGCGCACCATGCCGGAGATCGCCGGAACCCCGCTCTGCGACGAGGTTCGTCGTCTCCACGAGGATGCCTTTCGGGCCGCCCGGCTCTCGGTTTACATCGAGAACCAGTACTACACATCGTCCATCCTGGCGCCGGTGATCGAGGAGAGCCTCGCCGGCGAGGAAGGGCCCGAGTTCCTGATGATCTCGCGCCGCGTCGAGAGCGGCTGGCTCGAGGAAGTCACCATGGGCGTCCTGCGGGCCCGCTGGCACGCCCGCCTGCGGCGCGCCGACCGGCACGGCCGCTACCGCCTGTGCTGCCCCGAGATCGCCGGCCTCGGCAGCGATTGCCTCAACCTGCACAGCAAGCTGGCGGTGATCGACGATTGCCTGCTGATGGTCGGCTCGGCGAACCTGAACAACCGCTCCATGCGGCTCGACACCGAGTGCGTGCTCGCGATCGATGCCGGCGGGGACGAGCGGATCGCCGCCGATATCGCAGCGGTTCGCCAGCGACTGCTGGGCGAGCACCTGGGCGTCGAGCCCGCGCGAGTCGCGGCGAGCGAGCAGGCGCACGACACCTTCTTCGAAGCGATCGACGCGCTGGCCGGCGGGGCGCGCTCGCTCGAGCCGATCGAACCCGGCATCGATCCCGAAGTCGACGCCCTGCTGCCGCCCGACCAGGCGCCGATCGATCCGGAGGAGCCGATCGACATGACTCGCCTGGTCGGCCACTTCGTGCCGCCGCCGCGGCGCGCGCCGCTGGCCGGCCGACTCTGGATACTCGGCGTGGCCACCGTCGCCCTGCTCGGGCTGACGCTCGCATGGCGCTACACCGGGCTGGCGGAACTGCTCGATCTCGGGCGGCTGGTCGACCATGCCGGCCAGTTGCGCCAGATGCCGTTCTCGCCGCTGCTGGTGATCGGCGCCTTCATCCTCGCCAGCCTCGCGATGGTGCCGGTGACCGTGCTGATCGCCGTGGTCGGCCTGGTGTTCGGCACGCTCGCCGGCATCTGCTATGCCCTGGCGGGGGCGATCGGCAGCGCCCTGGCCGCCTACCTGATCGGGCGGCTGCTGGGCCGTGATGCCATGCGCCGCTTTGCGGGGCGTGCCGTGAATCGCCTCAGTCGCAGGGTCGCGCGGCGCGGCATCGTCGCGATGGCCGCGGTACGGGTGATGCCGATCGCGCCGTTCACCGTGGTCAACCTGGTGGCCGGTGCTTCGCATATCCGCCTGCGTGACTACCTGCTCGGCACGCTGATCGGCATGGGACCGGGCATCGTGCTGACCGTGGTCTTCATCGACCGGCTCGTCGACGCGATGCGTGATCCCGGCCCGGTCGACATCGGCATCGCGGCGGCGATCGCGGTCGCGATGATCGCCCTGGCGATGGGGGCGCAGCGCCTGGTCGGAAGCCATGGCGATGCCGCGGCCAGGGCATGAGCACCCGCGGCGACGCGTGAACGGACCGGATCCCGGATGCTGCGGATCGCGACCTGGAATGTCCATGAGGGCGTGGGAGCCGACGGCCGCTACGACCCGCAACGGGTGAGCCGTGTCCTGCACGAACTCCAGGCCGAGGTGATCGCGCTGCAGGAAGTCCCCCTGGGTGGCCCGGGTCGCTACGATCTCACTGCCGACATCGACATGCCGCCCGGCTGGCAGATCGCGGTCGGCCCGACGCTCGACACGCCGGCGCGCCGCTTCGGCAATGCGGTGCTCTCACGCTACTCGATCGAGCAGGTCCGTTCGATCGATCTCTCGTTCGGCCGGCGCGAGCCGCGTGGCGCGCTGGACGCCGACATCGAATGTCGCGGTCGCCTGCTGCGCGTGGTCGCGACCCATCTCGGCCTGGCCGCGGCGGAAAGACGCGCCCAGGTGCGCCGCCTGCTGGCCGCCTTCGATACCGACCGGATGCCGGTGGTGCTGCTGGGCGACATCAACGAATGGTTCGTGCGCGGACGCGCCCTGCTCTGGCTGAGGGCGCATTTCGGGGTCACCCGGCCGGTGCGCTCGTTCCCGGCGCGCCTGCCGCTGTTCGCGCTCGACCGCATCTGGATGCACCCGATCGAGCGCATGGTGGACGTACGTGCGCACCGTAGCCGAACCGCCCGGGTCGCGTCCGACCACCTGCCGGTGGTGGCGCGCATCGACTGGCCCTAGTCGTCCTCGTCCTCGTCCTCGTCGTCACCGTCGGGGATGACGGCGTCGGCAACCGCGCCGACACCCTTCGCCGTGACCTTGACGGCCGTAGCGGCGACGGTGACCGCGGCATCGGCCACCGCGACGACCGCGCAGGCGTTGGCCAGCATCGTGGCGCCGAGAAGGATGGCCAGTCGGAGGAGTCCTTGCATCGAGGGGTACGAACGCGGGGTAGCTGCCGATTGCGGATGATAGCCCGTCCGGCCCGCGATTCCCCCGGGCAATGTAGCATCGCCCGATGCCTTCGAACGATCCGAACCCCCTCGACGCCGCCGCCCTCGTGTGCGAGCGCCTCGCTCCCGACCTTGCCGGCCTGGTGTCGCGTCGGGTCAGCATCGGGCCGCCCGGGCCCGGGCAACTGCTGGTCGCGGTGCGCGCGGCCGCGCTGAATTTCCCCGACCTGCTGATGTGCGAGGGACGCTACCAGTTCAAGCCGCCGCTGCCCTTCGTGCCCGGCATGGAAGGCAGCGGCGTCGTGCTCGCGGTGGGCGCCGATGTCGACCCGGACCGGGTGGGCCAGGCCGTGCGCTTCTCGAACAAAGGTGGCGCGCTGGCCGAGCGGATCCGGGTGCCGGCCGAGAAGGCATGGCCGGCGCTCGCGCGGCACGATTTCGCGCAGTCGGCCTCGTGGCATGTCGGTGCGGTCACCGCCTATGTCAGCCTGGTGCGCTTCGGTGCGCTCGAAGCGGGGCAGACGGTGCTCGTCCACGGCGCGACCGGCGGCATGGGCCATGCCGCGATCCAGCTCGCGCGGCATCTCGGCGCGACCGTGTATGCCACCGCCCGCGATCCTTCCGACCGCGAGCGGACGGCGCCGCTGCTGGCGGCCGGCGCACGCGCGATCTGGCCGGCCGCCGGCTTCCGGGAGGCTGCCCTCGAGGCCACCGGCGGGCGCGGCGTCGACCTCGTCTTCGACCCGGTCGGCGGCGACGTGTTCGACGAGTCGCTGCGCGTCATTGCCTTCGGCGGCAAGCTGCTGGTCGTCGGTTTCGCGAGCGGGCGGATCCCGACCGTGGCCGCGAACATCCCGCTGATCAAGGGCATCGCCGTGGTTGGCGTGCGCGCCGGCGAGTTCGGCCGGCGCAATCCCGCCCTCGGCGCCGAGAACCTGCGCGAGGTCGCCCGGCTCGCCGAGGCCGGCGTGTTCGATCCGCTGATCGGGGCGCGCTTCCCCTTCTCGCAAGCCCTCGATGCGATGCGCGCGCTCGCCGAGCGGCGCGTGGTGGGCAAGATCGTCGTCGAGATGGGTGGATGAGCCCGGAGGCGTGATGACGGCGGCGGCCGCGCCCATGCCGCGCTGGATGGCGGTCACCTTGCTCCTGCTGGTCGCGACGATCTTCGCGGGCAACCATATCGCGGCGCGGCTGGCCTTCGACCACGGCCTGGACGTGGTGACCGCCGTCGCGGTGCGCTCGGGAACGACCGCCATCGTGGTGTTGCTGTTCCTGCGCCTGACCGGCGTGCCGCTCGCGGTCGACCGCCGGACGGCGGGCCGGGCGGTCATCGTCGGCCTGCTGCTGGCGGTGCAGAGCTATGGCCTGTATTCGGCGGTCGCGCTGATCCCGGTGGCGCTTGCGCTGCTGACCTTCAACAGCTTCCCCTTCCTGCTGGCGCTGGTCTCCTGGGGCGCAAGCGGCGTGCGCCCGGCTCCGCGCATCCTCGTGGCGATGCTGTTCGCGCTCTTCGGCCTGGCGCTGGCGCTCGATGTCGTCGGGCGGGTCAGCCTCGATGGCGAGGTCGGCTTCGCCGCCCGCTGGGCGACCATAGGGCCGGGCGTCGCCCATGCGCTGGTCGCCGCGCTGGCCTTCGCTTTCGTGCTCTACCTGACGACGCGCTGGCTGGCCGATCTCGAAGGCCGGCTGCGCACCGTGCTGACGATGGGGGTGGTGTCGATGGTCGCCATCGGCGCCGGCCTCATCGGCGGCGGACTGGCCCTGCCCGCGCATCCGCTCGCCTGGACCGGACTGGCCCTGCTGACCATCTTCTATGGCACGGCATTCACGATGATGTTCGCGATCCTGCCCCGGGTGGGGGCGGTGGACAACGCGGCGCTGCTCAACTTCGAGCCGATCGCTTCGCTCGGCCTCGCCTGGGCGATCCTCGGCCAGGCGGTGGCTCCGATCCAGGTCGTGGGGGCGCTGATCGTGATCGCCGCGGTGATCGCGATCGGGCTGCGACGCGGCTGAAGCCAATCAGGCGTCGGCGACGAAATCCCCCGACCGCCCGCCCGACTTCTCCAGCAGCCGGATGCGCTCGATCACCATGGCGCGGTCGATCGCCTTGCACATGTCGTAGATCGTCAGCAGGCCGATCGAGACGGCGCTCAGCGCCTCCATCTCGACGCCGGTCTGGGCGGTGCACTCCGCCCGGACTTCGCAGTGCACCCGGCTTTCCTTCTCGTCGATGTGGAACTCCGCGCTGACCCGGCTGAGCGGAACCTGGTGGCAGAGCGGGATGAGTTCCGCGGTGCGCTTGGCGGCCTGGATCGCGGCGATGCGCGCGATGCCCAGGACATCGCCCTTGCCGGCCGAGCCGTCGCGGATGCGCGCCAGGGTGGCCGGCTGCATCCGGATCGCGCCGGCGGCGACGGCGATCCGGCGGGTGGCGGGCTTGTCGCCGACATCGACCATGTGGGCGCGGCCGCCGGCGTCGAAATGCGTGAGGGTCTGCGGCTTGTCGCTCATCGCTCGGGTTGCCGTTGGGGAGCGGCGCTATCATAGCCCGTGATGCGGTATTTCGATCGCCCGCCCGGCGCGGGCACGGGCAAGCGCCCGTTCATGCGAAGCGGCCTTGCCGGCCTGCTTGCGCTCATCCTCGTCCTGTCGAGCCCGGCCCCCGCGGTGGGGCAGGACATGCGGTCCGGGACGGTGTTCGATGGCCTGCCGCGGATCGGCGAGGCCGCCGCCGACGAGCTCTCCCCCCAGACCGAGCGCGACATCGGCGAGGCGGTGCGGCGCGATTTCCGCCAGCAGGGCCTGCTCGTCGAGGATCCCGAACTCGTCGACTATCTCAACCAGCTCGGCGACCGCCTCGGCGCCACCGGCCCTGCCGCTGGCTACAGCTTCGAGTTCTTCGCGGTACGCGACAACACGCTGAACGCGTTCGCCGTCCCCGGCGGCTTCATCGGGGTGCATACCGGCCTGATCATCGCCGCCAACAACGAATCCGAGCTCGCATCGGTGCTTGCCCACGAGATGGGCCATGTCACCCAGCGCCACATCGCGCGCATGCTGGCCCAGGGCCGCCAGTCGAGCGTGGTCTCGCTTGCGACCGCGGTGCTCGCGGTTCTCGCCGCGCGTTCCAATCCGCAGGCCGCCAGCGGCCTGGTGGCCCTCGGCGGCGGGATCGTCCAGGACCAGATGCTGGCCTTCTCGCGCGACGCCGAGCGCGAGGCCGATCGCGTCGGGCTCGACATCCTGCGCCAGTCGGGATTCGATGCCAACGCCATGGTGGCGTTCTTCGGCCGCCTGCAGAACGCCACCCGGATCTACGAGAGCGGCGCACCGACCTACATGCGGACCCATCCGGTGACCACCGAGCGGATGGCCGATATCCAGAACCGGCTCTCGGTCGAGCGCTACCGCCAGCATGTCGACTCGGTCGAGTTCACTCTGCTGCGGGCCGGCCTCGAGGCGCGCGTCAATGTCGGCGTCGACGGACTGGCGCGCGCCCGCGCATCGATCGAGCTCCGCCTGCGCGATCGAAGCTTCGTCAACGAGGCGGCGGCGCATTATCGGCTCGCGGTCGTCGCCAACGAGCAGGGCGATCACGATGTGGCGCGCGAGGCGCTGGCCGCGACCCGGACCTCGCTCGGCGCGTCGCATGCGATGCTCGAACGCCTGGCGATCGACATCGACATGCGCGACGCTCGCCACGAGGCCGCGCTCGCGGCGTCGACGGAAGCGCTGGCGGCTTTCCCTTCCTCGCGCGCGCTCGTCCAGCAGCACGGCGCACTGCTGCTGCGCATGGCGCGCTTCGAGGAGGCCGCGAACTACCTCGAGTCGCAGGTGCGCCGCTATCGCGCCGACTCCGCGCTCTGGCGCATGCTCTCCGAAGCGCGCTTCGGCGCCGGTCAGCCGATCGCCGGCCGCCGCGCGGCGGCCGAACACTATGCCCTCGACGGCGGCCTGCTCGCCGCGATCGAGCAGCTGCGGATCGCGCAGCGCGAGGCGGGCCGGAGCTTCTACGTCGGTTCGCAGATCGATGCCCGGCTGCGGGAGCTGCAGGCCCGCTACACGCGCGAGCAAGCCTCCATCGGCGGGCAATGAGCTGGACACCATGGTCGCCCGGGTCATGGCGGGCGACCGGTCTCCCGAGTCGTAGGTTGCGCGCCGCCCCGAGCATGACTACCCTTGCCACCGGTAACGGGGACTGCGCCGCGAAGGGGGCGACGATGGTCAGGTATTTCCTGCTGGGACTGCTGGTCGGCTGGCTGCTCGAATGGATCATCGACTGGGCATGGTGGCGTCGTCGCGCCGATGCGCCGGCCGATGCCGCCGTGGATTCCGCGCGCGCACTGGCGGCCGACGTCGACGGGCATGGCGACGACCTGACCCGGGTCGAGGGGATCGGGCCGAAGATCGCCGGCCTGCTCGACGATGCCGGCATCCGCAGCTTCGCCGATCTCGCCGTGACGCCCAAGTCCCGGCTAGCCGAGATCCTGGTGGCGGCCGGCCCCGCCTTCCGGCTCGCGGATCCCGGGACCTGGCCCGACCAGGCGCTGCTGGCGGCGCGCGGCGAATGGGAGGCGCTCGAGCGCCTCAAGGGACAGCTGCGCGGCGGTGTCCGTGTCACTTCCCGATAGGCGGAGACGAGCGATGCCGCAGATCAACGGTCGCAGCCTCGAACAGGTACGCCGCTACGATCTCTTCAAGCTCGCGGTGGCGGTGCTGCTGTTCATCGCCTGGCTGTTCTTCACCGACCGGATGCCGATGGGACCGTCGCCCGGCGCCCCGGCGGACGACGCGGCGGGCATCGCGGCCGACGCCGCGTCCCGCCCGGCTGCCGACATCGTGCCGACAGCCCTGCGGATCGAGTCGGTCGACGGGCGGATTCGCCTGCACGGCAGCGTTCCAGACGAAGCGACCCGCGATGAATACCTCGCTTCGGTACGCAAGGCGCTGGGCCCTCCTGGCCACATCGACGACGACCTGAGCGTGGTGGCGGGCGCCGCTCGGCCGGAATGGGTTTCCCGTGCGGGCCCGGCGATCGGCATGCTCGCCGACCAGGATGGCGTGTCGGTCCTGGTCGATGCGCAACAGGTTGTCCTCGAAGGCGGGGTCGCCGGCGAAACCCAGCGCACCGGTATCGCCGATGCGGTGACGGCGGCCTTCGGTGCGCCGTTCACCGTCATCAACCGGCTCGTCATCGTGGAGCCCCCGACCGCTTCGAAACCCGCCCTGCGGATCGCCCCGGCGCCGGTGTCGGTCTTCTTCGGGGAGGGGGTTGCCGCGGTATCGTCGGGCGACGACGAGAAGCTCGCCGCGCTGGTTCGCCATGCCCGTGACGAAGGCGTCGCCCTGCGGGTGTCCGGCTTCCACAGCAAGACCGGTTCGGCCCAGCGCAATGCCGAGATTGCCAGGGAGCGCGCCGTCGCGGTGCGCGATCTCCTCGTCGGGCTCGGCGTGGCCGCCGGGAAGATCGTTCTCGACAAGCCACAGGAGACCCTCGGCGAGGAAGAGGACCGGCGGGCTCGCCGGGTCGATGTCGCCATCGACGGCTGAGCAGGCGTTCACGGGCGTCGCGGCCTTTCTCACGGGCGCCGCCGCCTTGCGGTTGCGAACGACGACCGGATCAGTTCGCCGGGCGCGGCCTGGCGACGAAGCCCAGCCGGGCCGGGGGATCGGCCCATTCGGCCAGCGCGATGCGTCGCTCCCCCAGCACGAGGACACCGGCCTCGCCGTCGCCGCCGGCCTCGATCAGGAGCGATCCGAGATCGAGATCATGGATGACGGCGCCGCCGCGCTCCATGGCCAGCAGCAGCTCGCCGGCCGGCCCGACGCCGGCGGCCTCGATCGAATCGATGTCGATCTCGACGCCGGTATGGTCGACCAGGCCCGGGCGCTGCGCGCTGCCCAGCACGCGAACGACGAGCGGCGCGGTCTCCAGGTCGACATAGACTCGCTGCGGTCCGTTCTGCCAGTACCAGCGGCCGTCGGCTTCGGCCTGGTAGTTGCGGCCGATGAACTCGTTGATCTGCTCGTTGCCGATCGGGCTGCCGTCGCCATGGATCCGCTCATCGAAGCCGGGACTGTTGCGGTCGATCAGGAACCACTGGCCGCGGCGGCCCAGCCGCAGCCAGCCGTACACCGCCGGCACGTTCGGCCATCGCGCCATCGCGCGCAGGACCTGCTCATCCATCGATCGTCTCCATGGCGGCCGGGCATCGATGCGCCACGACCGGTGGTTCGACACCGCCGGCCAGCCGCGATACGTCCACATGCTGCCCGAACCAGGCGAGGATCCGGCGCGGCAGCCAGGTATCCATGCCGGCGAGCCGGTTCTCGAAGAAGCCGACATGGCCGCCGGCGTGTGGATAGTCGAGGCTCACCAGCGGCGAGACTTCGGCCGGCGTGGCGAGATGGCGCCAGGGCAGGAAGGGGTCGTTGCGGGCATTGATCACGAGCGTCGGCGTGCGGATCGCGGCCAGCCACGGCTTGCAGGAGGCGCGCGTCCAGTAGTCGAAGCAGTCGCGAAAGCCGTGCAGCGGCGCGGTCACGAGATCGTCGAAATCATGGAAGTTGCGCGCGCGGCGCACCGGGTCGGCGTCGTAGAGTCCCGGCCAGTTCGCGAGCTTGGCGAGGCTCTTGCGCTTGAGCGTGACCAGGAAATGCCGGGTATAGAGTCGGTTGAAGCCGCGCGCGAGCGCATCGGCGCCGGCCTGCAGGTCCTGGGGCGCGGATATCCCGGCGGCGGCCGTCACCAGGCTGGCGGCTTCGTCGCCACGCTCGCCGAGCCACTTCAGCAGCGCATTGGCGCCGAGGGAGACACCGGCGACGCACACCGGGGCCCCGCCAGCGCGCGCGACGACGCGACGGATGATCCAGTCGATCTCGTCGCTGTCGCCCGAATGATAGGCGCGCGGCGCGAGATTCGGTTCCCCGCTGCAGCCCCGGAAATGCGGCACGATCCCCTGCCAGCCGGCCTGGTCGGCCGCGGCCATCAGGGCTCGCGCATAGTGGCTCTGCGAAGAGCCTTCGAGCCCGTGGAACAGCACCAGCCCGGGCGCGCCGGCGCGCGGCGCCGGCCGGGTGAAATCGACCTCGATGAAATCCCCGTCCGGCGTCGTCCAGCGCTCGCGCCGATAGTCGATGCGCGGGCCGCGCGCGAACACCGCCGGAAAGATCGTCTGGGCATGGGGGCCCCGCAGCCAGCCCGGGGCGCGATAGGCCGGCGCGTTCAATGCAGCGTCGCGCCGGTGCTTGCCGGTGCGGATTCATCGGCGTCGCTGGCCGCCGAGGCATGGTGCAGAATGATCCGCCAGCCACGCGCATTCTTGACGAAGACATTGGTCGCCACGCAGCGCACGCTCTCGTCGCCGGCGATGCTGATTTCCTCGATCACGCTGCTCACCGCGGTGGTCATGGTCTCGTAACGCTGGATCGAGAGGGCGCGGATGTCGAGCTGGCCGGCGAGCACGCTTTCCCAGGCGCGTCGCACCGCCGGCACGCCGGTCGTGCGCGGCCCGCCCGGCTGGACGCAGACGATGTCCTCGTCGTCGGCCCACAGGCTCATCAGTCCGTGCAGGTCGCCGCGCGCGAGCGCGTCGTAGAAGGCTTCCTCGACGGCTGCCGGCGTGGTGAATATCGGCTTGCTGGTCTTCATCGCGCCCCCTGTCGCCAGTGTAAGCCGGGCGGACCCGAGCGGACTCGCGCGCCAGCGCCGAGCCCCTAGTGCGGAGGCTTGGGCGCGGTTTCGAAGCGCATCGCACCGCGCAGCGATGCCATGACCCGCGACGGCTCGATGTGGTTCAAGCAATTGGTATGCCCGAGAGGGCAGGTCCGCTCGAAGCAGGGGCTGCAGTCGAGATGCAGCCATTCGATCCGCGCCCGCGGCGAGCGGGGCGGCGTATGGCGCGGGTCCGAGGAACCGAAGACCGCCACCTGGGGGCGACCGTAGGCGGCCGTGACATGCATCAGCCCCGAATCGTTCGAGACGACGCCCTGGGCCTGCGAGATCAGGGCCAGCGCTTCGTCGAGGGAGGTTTCGCCGCTGAGGTTGCGGATCGCCCGCCCGCTGAGCGCCGCGATCTCGGTCGCCAGGGGCCGCTCGCTGGCCGAGCCGAGCAGCAGCAGGGTGGCTTGCGGCCATTCGGTGGCGACCATGCCGGCAAGCGAGGCGTAATGCCGGGCCGGCCAGCGCTTGGCCGGGCCGAACTCGGCGCCCGGGCACAGGATGACGAGCGGGCCGTCGGTCCGGATGCCGAATTTCTCGCGCGCCCGGTGCTCGGCCTCGGGGCGGCGCACCAGCACCGGATCGGGAACCCGGCCGGGCAGGGGATGGCGCGGCTCGAAGGCGAGCGCCGCATAGAACTCGACCATCGGCTGCGCCTTGGCGCGGCCATCGTCGTGGACCTGGGTGAGGAACATGTTGCGGGCTTCGCCGCGGTGGCCGATGCGTCGCGGAATACCGGCCAGCCACGGCGCGATGGCCGATTTCAGCGAATTGGGCAGGATGAAGCAGCGGTCGTAGCCGCGGGCGCGCAGTTCCCGGGAGAATCGCCAGCGCTGGGCCAGATGCAGCCGGCCATGCATGTTGCGGGCGAGCAGGACCTCGCCGATCTCCGGCATGGCCCGCATCACCGGTGCGATATGCGCGGGAGCGGCCGCATCGATCGTGCCGCTGGGATCGAAGCGCTTGATCAGGGCGATCAATGGCTGGGCCATGACCGCATCGCCGATCCAGTTCGGGGAAATGACGAGCGTCTTCAAGGCTCGAACTCGGAGTCCGTCTGGCTGGTGACGGATTGTCGCGGGAGGCCGACCGGCTGTCCGCGCAGTCCGTCACAGTGCGGCGCGATTGCCTTCGCCCTGCCGGGAGGAAGCCCTAGTGGGAGTCGACGACCGCGCCCGCCTTCAATGTGTAGACGGTACCGCAGTAAGGGCATTGCCCTCTGTTGTCGTGGTTAATCTTGATGTAGACGCGAGGATGCCCGCTCCAGAGGGGCATCTTCGGGTTCGGGCAGTGGGCGGGCAGGTCGTCGGCGTCGAGTTCGACCACCGGCACGGGTTTTTCGCTGGGCATTCGTCTCGTTCCGGGCGGGTCTGGGTCAGACCGGCATGAGCCAGTGACGGTAGCGTTCGTTGCGTCCCGCGACGATGTCGAAGAACAGCGACTGCAGCTTTTCGGTGATGGGGCCGCGGCGGCCTTCGCCGATCGGGCGGTCGTCGAGCTCGCGGATCGGGGTGATCTCCGCCGCGGTCCCGGTGAAGAAGGCCTCGTCGGCGACGTACATTTCGTCGCGGGTGATGCGCTTCTCGATGACCTCGATGCCGAGGTCGCGGGCCATGGTGATCACCGAGTCGCGCGTGATGCCGTCGAGGCAGCTGGCGAGGTCGGGGGTGTAGAGGCGGCCGGCGCGCACGATGAAGACGTTCTCGCCGGCGCCTTCGGACACATAGCCCTCGGTGTCGAGCAGCAGCGCCTCGTCGTAGCCGACCGAGGTGACCTCGCGGTTGGCCAGGATGGAGTTCAGGTAGTAGCCGCTCGCCTTGGCGCGCACCAGGGAGATGTTCACATGGTGGCGGGTATAGGACGAGGTCTTGACCCGGATGCCCTTGGTGATGCCTTCCTCGCCCAGGTAGGCGCCCCAGGGCCAGGCGGCGATCATGACGTGGACGGTGTTGCCGACCGGGGAGACCCCGAGCTTCTCGTCGCCGAACCAGGCGAGGGGGCGCAGGTAGCAGCTCTCGAGCTTGTTCTCGCGGACCACGGCCATCTGGGCCTCGGAGAGCTGCTCGGCCGAGTAGGGCAGTTCGATCTGCAGGATCTTGGCCGAGTTGCTGAAGCGGCGAGTATGGGCATCGAGCCGGAAGATGGCGGTGCCGGATTCCGTCTTGTAGGCCCTGACACCCTCGAAGATGCCCATACCGTAGTGCAGGCTGTGAGTGAGTACGTGGATATTGGCGGCACGCCAGTCGACCATTTGGCCGTTGAACCAGATCAGTCCGTCGCGATCGGACATCGACATGAATTTCTCCAGACAGGGCAACACCCGGTAGCGGCCGGGCCCCGACGCCGCCGGTGTGCCCACTGGGGGCTTTCGGCCTCGATACCCGGATTCTAGCGAAACCGCCCGGCGCTGCTACACTCGCGCGGCCCCGATCCCCCGGTGGATTGCCGATGTCCCGCCCCGCGTTCCGATCCCCGCCACGATGGCGGGGCGCCTGGACCCGCTCCCGGGTCCGTCGCACGGCGCTGCGCGACGGCATGTTCGCGGTGGCGCCGCTGCTGCCCGGCACGGCGTCGTGGGGGCTGGTCACCGGGATCGCGCTGGTCAAGGCGGGCTTCAGCACCGGCCAGGCACTCGGCATGGTGGCGCTGGTCTTCTCGGGCACGGCGCAGCTCGTGACGATTCCCCTGATCGTCGCCGGCGCCTCCCTGCCGGTGATCATGATGACGGTGTTCCTCACCAACCTGCGCTTCATCGTCTACAGCGCGACGCTGGCCCGCGACCTCGGGCGCTTGCCGCTGCCCCTGCGCCTCGGGCTCGGCTACCTGACCAGCGACACGGCGCTGGCCGCGTATCGCCTGCGCCGGGACGAGGACCGGCCGGTCCAGCGGGTCGCGCTGTTCGCCGGCTGCTGCCTGCCGGTGTACCTGGTGTGGCAGATCGGTTGCCTTGCCGGCATCGGCGTTGCCCACCTGCTGCCGGCGGGCGCCGGCCTGGGCTATCTCGCGACGCTGGCGATCGTCGCGATGGCCGCCGCCCTGGTACGGTCGGCCGCGTCGGCGACGGCCGCGGCCGTCGCGATCGGGGTTGCGCTGCTCGGACGCGACTGGCCCTACAGCCTCGGGATGTTCGGTGCGGTGGTGGCCGGCATCGCGGCCGCGATGCTGGTCGAAGCGCGGTCCCGGCGCCGGGAGGCCGCCGGACGATGAGCGGCCACGATTCCGCCACGGTCTGGATCACGATCATCGTGGTGGCGGTGATCGTCGCCCTGGGGCGCTGGGTCTTCCTGGTCCTGCCGCGCGAATGGCGCCCGCGCGGGCTTCTCGAGCAGGCGCTGATGCATGCGCCGCTGGCCGCGCTCGCCGCGCTGGTCGCGCCACGGGTGCTGGCGCCCCTGCTCGATCCGGCCGCCGGGGCGGGCGCGCTTGCCGGCCTCGTCGACCCCCGGCTGCTCTCTGCGCTGGCGGCGATCGTCGCGGTGCATTGGCGGCGCAGTGTCTTCGCCGGCGTCGCCGCCGGCGTGATCGTCTACCTGCTGCTCGCCGGTTTCAGCTGAAGAGGGACGACCACGCCTGCCTGACCGCGGCGGCTTCGCCGGCGACCTCGTCCGGTTCCACCCGCGCGTATTTCGCTCCGTCCAGGCGCAACGCATGCTGCAGCCTGCGGTATCGACGATAGGCGTCGGCCAGCTCCAGGGCACTTTGCGCATCGAACAGGCCGGCATCGGCCGCCCGTCCCAGCAGGGCGATGTTGCCGGCATTGTCGAGCAGCGCCGGATGGCTGGCCCCATGGCGCAGTACCAGGTACTGCACGATGAACTCGACGTCGACCATGCCGCCGGCATCGTGCTTGAGGTCGAACTTCTCGCTGCGGTTCGGATGGCCCTGGTGCATGCGCTTGCGCATCGCGGCGATCTCCTCGCGCAACTTGTCGGCATCGCGCGGGCGGGCCAGGATCTCGCGACGGACGGCTTCGAAGCGCGCGCCGATATCGGCATCGCCGGCGCAGAAGCGGGCGCGGGTCAGCGCCTGGTGCTCCCAGGTCCAGGCTTCGTCGCGCTGGTAGGCCTCGAAGGCGCCCAGCGAATTCGCGAGCAGGCCGGCATCGCCATTGGGCCGCAGCCGCAGGTCGATGTCGAAGAGCACGCCCGCGGCGGTCTGGGCCGAGAGCCAGGTGGTGAGTCGCCGCACCAGGATCGAGTAGGACTCCTGGGCGCGCTTGTCCTCGTCATCGTAGAGGAACACCAGGTCGAGGTCCGAGGTGTAGCCGAGTTCCTTGCCGCCCAGCCTTCCGTAGGCGATCACCGCGAAGCGGGGCTGCTCGCGATGGCGCTTCGGGGATTGCGCCCACACGTACTCGATGGCGATGGCCAGCATCCGGTCGGCGATCTCCGAGAGCAGGTCGGAGAGTCGTTCGACCGGCAGCATGTCCTCGATGTCCTGCGCGAGGAGGCGGAACGCAGCGGCATGATGGACTTCGCGCGAGATGTCCATCTGGTGCTCGGTGTCGGGCTGGTCCTCGATCACTGCCGCCTCGAGGCGTTCGCGCAGCGCGGCTTCCCAGGCGTCGAAGTCGAACGGTTCGAGCAGATGGCCGGCGATCAGTTCATCGAGGACGATCGGATGGCGCACGAGGTAGGCGGCGGCCCATTGCGACTTCGAGATCATGCGCAGCACCCGGTCGAAGGCGTCCGGATGGCGGGCGAGCAGCGCAAGGTAGCCGGGTCGGCGGCAGACGGTCTCGCAGAGCTCGATCAGGCCCGCCATGCCGCGCGGCGGGGTGTCCTTCGCCTGCGCGATCGCGAGCAGGCGCTCGATCGACTGGCGCGCTTCGTCCTTCGCCGCCCGGTAGCGGGCGCCGTCGCGCATCGCGGTGAGCAGGCGCGCGACATCCTCGTCGAGGCTCGCCTCGTCGATGCCGCCGTCCGGCTCGTCCTGGCCGTCGGGCTCGGCGAGCAGGTCGTTGAAGATGCGATCGACCGCCGTCGTCGCGTCCGACAGCGCCGCTTCGAAGTCGTCCGCGGCCATGCCGAGCATCGCGGCGACATCGGCGCGCACCGCCGGATCGTCGGGCAGGCGGTGGGTCTGCTCGTCCTCGCGGTACTGCAGCATGTGTTCGACACGTCGCAACAGTCGGTAGGCGTCGATCAGCAGGTCGACGTCGGTGGCCGGCAGCAGGCCGCGTTCGCCGATCGCCGCCAGCGTCACCAGCGTGGCCCGGTCCTGCAGCCCCGGGTCCCGTCCCCCGCGGACGATCTGGAAGAGCTGCGCGGCGAACTCGATCTCCCGGATGCCGCCGCGCCCGAGCTTGACGTCGAGCCCCTGGCGGCGCGCCTCGCGCTTGCGCGCTTCCTTGCGGATCAGCCCATGGACCGTGCGCAGGCCGTCGAACACTTCGTAGTCGAGATAGCGGCGAAACACGAATGGCTGGATGATCTGCGCCAGCGTCCGCTCGTCGTCCTCGCGCGCGGCCTCGCCGGCCATGCCGGAGTCGGCGACGACCCGGCCCTTGAGCCAGGCGAAGCGCTCCCATTCGCGTCCCTGGGCATGGAAGTACTCCTCGAGCATCGGGAGCGAGGCGACCAGGGGGCCGGAATCGCCGTTGGGACGCAGGCGCGTGTCGATCCGGAACACGAAGCCGTCGGCGTCGACTTCGGCGAGCAGCCCGATCGTGCGCCGCGCCAGCCGATGGAAGAACTCGGCCGATGCCAGGCGGCCACGGCGCGCCGGCGAGCCGTCGGCCTGCACCGTGCTGGTTTCGCCATGGTCGCGGTGCAGGAAGACCAGATCGAGATCGGAGGAGACATTGAGTTCGCCGGCCCCGCCCTTGCCCATCGCGATCGCCAGCAGGTCCTGGGGGCGGCCCTCCGCATCGAGCGGGATGCCGAACTGCTCGACGAGATCGGCGGCTGCCGCGCGCATCGCGATCACGCATGCCTGGGCGGCGAAGCTGCTCATCGTCGCGCAGACCTCCTCCAGGGAGGCGTCGCCGCGGATGTCGCGCTCCATGAGCGCGAGCAGGAGGCTGCGGCGCGCCCTGCGCAATGCGCGGCCCGGATCCTCGGCGGGGCGGAAGGATTCGACCAGCTTCGCGATGCGCGTCTCGTCGATCGGGGCGGCGGCAAGGCCTTCGATCGCATCGAGCGATGCGCCGCCCGCAGTGATCGCGAAGCTCGAGCGGCGGAAGTATCCCGAATACGATTCGGCGCGAAACGACATCGACGCGAGCTCCCCTGCGGCGCGACCTGACGGGGTATTCTAGAGTGGTCGGCATGCCCCGGGTGGGGCCGGTCGGCAGGCCCGCCGATCTCCTGCAACCCCTCCCCGGATCCCCGGCCCCGTCCCGATAGCCGAGTGAGTCCCAACGACACCAACGCGCCCGAGCGAATCCAGCCCCCGCCGTCGCGGTCTCGCCGCGCCTTGCGCCTTGCGGTCGCCTTCCTGCTGCTCGTGTACTTCCTCGCCGGCATCGGTTTCCTCGTCATGCGCCACTGGGTCTGGCCCCGCGTCGACCAGTGGCGTCCCGTGATCGAGGCGCGGCTGTCGAGCGAGATCGGCGCCCCGATCCGGCTCGGGCGGCTGCATGCCGACTTCGACCGCCTGCGTCCCCGCCTGCTGGTCGATGGCGCCGAGATCGGCCATGTCGACGAGGGCGAGGCGGGCCTGCGGCTGGACCGGATCGAGGCGCTGGTGTCGTGGCGCAGCCTGCTCGCGATGAAGCCCCTCTTCGAGCTGCTGCGCATCGAGGCGCCCCGGCTCGAGATCGCGCGCATCGACGACACGCGCTTCACGATCTCGGGCCTGGTCCTCGATATCTCCGCCTCGACCCGCGATACCGGGGATGAAACCCGGGCCGGGGCGGCGCTGGCCGACTGGCTCGTCGCCCAGCGATCGATCCGGATCCAGGGGGCGAGCCTGCGCTACACCGACCTGCGCAGTACCGCGGCGGCCGAGTTCACCGAGGTCGACATCGCGGTCGATTCGACCGGTCGCCGGCACAGGATGCGGGCGAGCGGCAGTGGCGAGCCATCTCCGGCGGGCAAGGCGCTCGCCCCGATCGGCGGCTTCGAGCTGATCGCCGACCTCGAGCGGGCCGGGGACGCGGCGCAGGGCGCCAGCTGGACCGGGCAGGCCTATGCCTCCTTCGAGGATGCCGACGTGCTCGCGATCAATGCGCTTGCGGCGATCCGCTCGCCACTGGCGGGTGGACGGGGCCGCGGCCGCCTCTGGTTCGAGCTCGCCGCCGGCAGGCTGGCCGAAGCGCATGGCGAGATCGACCTCGCAGCGCCGGTCCTGCGCACCGCCGATGGCGTCGGCCGGCTCGATGTCCTGGGCGGACACATCGGCGCGCGCTGGCTTGACGATGGCGGGATCGAGATCACCACCGAAGGCGTCGAGCTGGTCGATTCGTCCGGGGTTGCGATCGATGCGGCGGCCGGCCGACAAGCGCTGGTCCTCGACGCCGACTGGCGCCTGGACAGCGCACGGATCGGCCTGTCCGCGGCCGAAGCCAGCGACCTCCTGCAGCTTGCCCGGGCGATGCCGCTGCCCGCGGCGCTTGCCGAGCGCATCGCGCGATGGCGGGTCGATGGACGGATCGATGGCGCGAAACTCGACTGGCGGGCGACCGGCGAAGCGCCCCAGTACACGATCGATGTCGAGTTCAGCGATCTTGCGCTCATGCTCGGGGGGACGCCCCGCGGCGGCGATGTCCCGGGCGTTCGCGGCCTGAGCGGCACCGCGCGCCTCGATCCCGAAGGTGGCCGGCTGGCCCTGGTCGGCGGCGAGGCGGTGCTGCGCCTGCCCGGCGTGCTGGAACAGGCCGACATCGGACTCGATCGCTACGATGCGCAGGTCGACTGGCGGCGCGATGCCGACGGCGAACTCGAGGTTTCGATCGAGCGCTTCGGCTTCGCCAATGCCGATGCGGCCGGCGAACTGCACGGCAGCTGGCGGATGGCCTCGCGAGGCCCGGGCATCGTCGATCTCGAAGGAACGCTGGACCGTGCCGACGGCACGCGGGTCTGGCGCTACCTGCCCTTGCGGCTCAACGGCCCGGCGCGCCGCTGGGTGCGGAGCGCGATACGGGCGGGCGATGCGCGCGAGGTCCGGATGCGCCTGCGCGGCGACCTGCTCGACTTCCCGTTCGTCGATCCCGACCGGGGCGAATTCCTGGTCACGGCGGAAGTCGGATCGGGGCAGCTCCACTACGACGAGGCATGGCCAGCGATCGAGGCGGCGGAAGCGAGCTTGCGCTTCGAGAGGGCCTCGATGTCCGTCGCCGCCCACAGCGCCAGGATCTTCGATGTCGAGCTCGGCGAGGTCGTGGCGCGCATCGACGATCTCGAGCATGCGGTCCTGCATGTCGATGGCAAGGCCGAGGGCCCGGTGGCCGACATGATCCGGGTGCTGCGGGAAAGCCCGCTGCGCGAGCGCCTCGGCGAGGGCCTGGATCGGCTCCGTTTCGACGGGCCGGGCAGCGCCGTCCTGCGCCTCGAGCTGCCGATCGCGGACATCGATGCATCGAAGGTGGAGGGCAGCGTTCACCTGGCGGGCAACCGATTCGAGCCGCTGCCGGTCCTGCCGGCTTTCGAGCGGGTGCGCGGCAAGCTCGACTTCACCCGCGACGGCGTCGCCTTCGAGGGCTTGCGCGCCGACTGGCTGGGCGGCGAACTGGTGGCCAGTGGCAGCAGCGCCGATGATGTCCTCACGATCCGCGGCGGCGGCCGGGCGACTGGTTCCGGACTGGCGGCCTTCATTCCGCCGCGCTTCCTGGAGGGACTCTCGGGTGGCTTCGATTACCGCGGTGAAGTGCGGGTCGACCATCAAGGCGCCACGGTCGGCGTCGCCAGCGATCTGGTCGGCCTTGGCAGCGAGCTGCCGGCGCCGCTGGCCAAGTCGGCGCAATCGGTCCGTCCGACCCGGCTCGAGGTGGCTCCGGCCGACGGCGGCGAGCGCATCCGCCTGCGCATCGGCGCGGATGGCGCAGGCGGTGCTGACGGCGTTCCCGGCGTCGTCGGCGCAAGCGGCACCGACGTCATCGAGCTGCTGGTCGATACCCTTGCCGATGCGCCGCGGCCGCAGGACGGGGTGCGCCGCGCCGCGCTCGGGGTCGGTGTCGAGCCCGACCTGCCCGACAGCGGCTTCGCGCTACGCCTTCGGCAGCCGGAACTCGATCTCGATCGCTGGCGCGGGTTGCTTGCCGCCGACACGAAGCGGGCCCCGGGACCGTATGCGCTGCCGGACCCGGACCGGATGTCGCTGCGCGTGGACGTGGCGCGCATCGGCGGCAAGACGATCGAGGACCTCGAGGTCGAGGCGAACCATCGCGACGACGCCTGGACGGCGCGGGTGCACTCGCGCCAGGCCGACGGCCGGATCGAGTGGCATGATGCGGTCGACGCCGGGCCGGCCGGCGCCCTGGTCGCACGTTTCTCGCGGCTGGAGATTCCGGAAAGCGACAAGGGCGACATCGGCTCCCTGCTCGACGAGGCGCCGCGGACCCTGCCGGCGCTCGACGTGCGGGCCGACCGCTTCATGATCGGGGCGATGGATCTCGGCGCGCTCGAGCTGTCGGCGCGCCAGGAAGGCCAGGGGCGCCGCAGTGACTGGCTCATCGACCGGCTGGTCCTGGAGCATGCCGCCGGGCGTCTCGAAGCGACCGGTCGCTGGGCGGCGGCCGCCGCTGCCGAGTCGGGCGATGCGGCGCCGGGCCGGCCGGCCCGCAGCATGACGCTCGATTTCGGCCTGGGCATCGGCGATGCCGGCCGGCTGCTGGGCGCCCTCGGCTTTCCCGACCTGGTTCGTGGCGGCAGCGGCGATTTCACCGGCGGGGTGACCTGGCAGGGGTCGCCGCTCGCGATCGACCTGCCGAGCCTGACCGGAGAGCTGCGCCTGGACATCGGCCGGGGGCAGTTCCTGCGCACCGAGCCGGGCATCGCCAAGCTGATCGGGGTCCTCAACCTGCAGTCCCTGCCACGGCGCCTGAACTTCGACTTCCGCGATGTCTTCGCCGAGGGGTTCGCCTTCGACGAGATCCAGGGCGGCGCCGCGCTGCTGCGGGGCGTCGCGCGCACCGAGGACCTCGCGATGAAAGGCCTGCAGGCGCACGTCAACCTGCGCGGCGAGGTCGACCTGGTGCGCGAGACGCAGTCGCTGCTCGTGAGCATCCAGCCCCAGGTCGATGCCGGCCTGGCATCGCTCGCGTATGCGGCGATGGTCAACCCGGCCGTGGGCATCGGCTCCTTCATCGCCCAGTGGGTCCTGAGCAAGCCCCTGTCCGACATGCTGGCGACCGAGTTCGAGGTCGAGGGCGACTGGCGCGACCCCCAGGTCAGCCAGCGCATGCGCGAGCCGGTGACGCCCTTCGTGCCGGAGGAGCCGATTCTGCAATGAGGCCGCCCGCGAGGATGGGGCCGCCCGCAATGATGAGGCCGTCCGCGAGAATACGGCTCGCGCGGGGCTTTTCCGCGGCCGATTCGGCCGGCCCTTGCGGTAGCATTGGCACATGAGAATCGCAGACCCATCGCTGGCCGGCCTGGCCACCGCCCGGAGCGTCCTGCTCGAACCCGTCGGACTCGACGAATCGCAGCTGCAGCGCGCACTGGCCGAGATCTTCGAGCATCGCGTCGACTACGCCGACCTCTATTTCCAGTATTCCCGCAGCGAGGGCTGGAGCCTCGAGGAAGGCATCGTCAAGTCGGGCAGCTACTCGATCGACCAGGGCGTCGGGGTGCGCGCCGTCGTCGGCGACAAGACCGCCTTCGCCTATTCCGACGCCATCGGCCTCGAGCCCCTGCTCGAAGCCGCGCGCGCCACCCGCACGATCGCCCGGCGTGGCGGCGGCACCCGGCGACTCGCGTCGAAGTTCCAGGCCGGTGGCGGACGCCGGCTCTACGCCGAGAACGATCCCATCCAGACGCTGGAGGCCGCGGCCAAGGTCGCATTGCTCGAACGGGTCGAGAAGCGGGCGCGGGCCGCCGATCCGCGAATCCGCCAGGTGATGGCCGGGCTCGCCGCCGAGCACGACACGATCCTCGTTGCCCGTTCCGACGGCCTGATCGCCGGCGACGTCCGTCCGCTGGTACGCCTGTCGGTCACGGTCATCGCCGAGCAGAACGGCCGGCGCGAGCAGGGCTACAGCGGTGGCGGCGGGCGCTTCGACCTCGACTATTTCACCGACGAGATCATCGACGGCTATGTCCGCGCCGCGGTCGACGCCGCCCTGACCAACCTCGAATCACGGCCCGCACCGGCCGGCGAGATGACCGTCGTGCTCGGCCCCGGCTGGCCCGGCGTGCTGCTGCACGAAGCCGTCGGCCACGGGCTCGAGGGCGACTTCAATCGCAAGCGCTCCTCGGTGTTCGCCGGGCGCATCGGCGAGCGGGTGGCGGCGCCCGGCGTGACCGTCATCGACGACGGCACGATCGAGCGTCGGCGCGGTTCGCTCAACATCGACGACGAGGGCAACCCGACGCAGCGCAATGTCCTGATCGAGGACGGTGTGCTCAAGGGCTACCTGCAGGACACGCTCAACGCCCGGCTCATGAAGACCCGCAGCACCGGCAGTGGTCGGCGTGAATCCTTCGCCCACCTGCCCATGCCGCGCATGACCAACACCTTCATGCTGGCCGGCGAGCACGATGCCGGCGAGATCATCGCCTCGATCGACCGCGGCCTGTATGCGGTCAATTTCGGTGGTGGCCAGGTCGACATCACCAATGGCAGGTTCGTCTTCTCCGCCTCCGAAGCGTATTGGGTCGAGGGGGGACGAATCCAGTATCCGGTCAAGGGCGCAACCCTGATCGGCAACGGTCCCGAGACTCTCAAGCGGGTCACGATGATCGGCAATGACATGCGGCTCGATCCCGGCATCGGGGTTTGCGGCAAGGATGGCCAGAGCGTGCCGGTCGGTGTCGGCCAGCCCACGCTGCGCATCGAGGGCCTGACCGTCGGCGGCACCGCCTAGCGCCGCCCGCCCACGCAGACCGCGGATGCGCCGACCCCGACCGTGAGCCAGCGCGAGCGCTTCGATCCCGATTCCCTTTCCCCGGACGGGCCCGCCCTGTCCGGCGTCCGGGGCGAAACCCGCGCACCCGTTGCTCGGCGGCGCCGCTCGCGGATCCGGCTCGTCGGTCGGCTGTTCAGCTGGTTCCTCGCCCTGGTCGTGCTGTCGCTGTTCGTCGCCTACTTCGTGGTGCCGGCCTTCGCCAAGCAGCGCGCCGAGCGCTGGCTGGCCGAGGAACTGTCCCGGCCGGTCTCGATCGAGCGCCTGCGCTTCGATCCGCTCACCCTGGTCGCCGACCTCGAGTCCCTGCGCATCGGCAACCGGGAGGGCGAAGGCAGCCTGCTCACGGTGGCCGGCGCCCATATCGATTTCGCCTGGACCAGCCTGCGCCGTCGCGGACCGATCATCGAGCGGCTGCGGGTCGACCGCCCGGCGCTGATGCTGCGGCGCGAACGCGGGGGCGAGCTCGACATCGCCGACCTGCTGCGTCGCTGGCGCGGAACCGGGGCGGATGCCCCCGACTGGCTGGGACGGTTCTCGATCGCGAACATCGAGATCGAGGACGGTTCGATCCTGCTCGATGATGTCGCCACTGGCCAGAAGCATCGGGTCGAGGCCCTGTCCCTGAAGATTCCGTTCCTCTCGAGCCTGCCGGTCCACGGCACGATCGATGTCGAACCCTCGCTCAGCGCCCTGGTCAACGGCGCCCGCTTCACCGCCACCGGCCAGGCGTTTCCCTTCGCCGAGGACCGTTCATCGACCCTCACGCTCGACATCGGCACCAGCGATGTGCTGCGCTATGTCGACTACCTGCCGGTCACACTGCCCTGGCGGATCGTGTCGGCGCAGGTCGCGGCGCGGATAGTGCTCGGCTTCGCCCAGCCTGCCGGCGGAGATCCGTCCCTGCGGCTCTCGGGCGCACTGAGCGTCGCCGGGCTGGAACTCGCCGAGCCCGATGGCCGGCCGCTGCTGTCGCTGCCGGGCGCCAGTGTCGAGCTGCTCGAATACGACCTCCAGGCCGAGCGCCTGCGCATCGGGGAAGTGCTGGTCTCCGCGCCTCGCCTCGACTGGCGCTATGTGGCGGCATCGGCCGAGCCGCCTTCGGTGGCCGGCGCGGGGGCCGGGCAGGGGGACGACGGCCTGGACTGGTCGGTTGCCCGGCTCGGCATCCTGGACGGTCGCGTGCGCGTCGACGGTCGCTTCGCCGACGGGGCCCGGCTCACGGTCGACGCGACCGACGTGCAGGCCGAATTCGGCGAGATGTCGTCCGACGGTACGCTGCCGTCGCGCTTCCAGGTATCGGCGGCCTTCGGCGCCGGCGAGACGATCGATGTCGAGGGACGCTTCAGCCACGAACCCCTGCTGGTCAGCGGCCGCTTCGATGTCCATGGTGCGCAGCTGCAGCGCTGGCTCACGCCGATCGAGGCGCGCCTGCCGCTGCGGGTGCGCAGCGGTGAGCTCGACCTGTCGGGCGGTTTCGAATACGGCCAGCGCGACCTCGCCATGGCGCCGGATGGCGTGGACGGCGCATGGCCGCTGCATCTGCTGACCTGGAAATCGCGTCTTGCCGGGCTGCGGCTCGAACCCGTGCCGGGGGGCAGGATTCCCCATCCGCAGTCGCTCGACTCGCTGGTCGCCGATGGCCTGACGGTCGACTTCGCGGAACGGCGCATCGGTTTCACTCGGGCGCGCGCCGACGGCCTGGCGCTGGCGGCGGTTCGCCAGGCCAATGGCGCGATCGACCTCCAGGCTTTCCTGGAGCCCGTCGCCCGCCCGGATGCCGCGGCGCCCGCTGCGGCATCCGGGTCGCCGGCATCGACGCCGGGCCCCGGTGCCGCCGCTTCGTCCGGTCCCCGCCTGCTGGGCGGATGGCGGATCGATCCGGGGGAGTTCAGCCTCGGCGCCGCCCGGATCCGCCTGGACGACGAGACCGGCGGTCCCAGCCACCAGCTCGAGATCGCCAGCTTCACCCTCGGCGCGCGCGGCGAGGACGGCTTCGCGCCCTTGCGTTTCGACGGCCGGGTCGGCGAAACCGCCTCGCTCCAGGCCCTCGGTCGCTTCGCGGTCGATCCCTTGCGACTCATGGTGTCGATCGATACCTCGGGCTTCGCGCTCGCACCGTGGCGCGAGCATCTCGGGCTCGGCCCGATCGGCCAGCTGGCAAGCGGCACCCTGGAGGCGCACGGCAGCCTCGCGTACGAGGCGGGCGCCAACGATGAGCCGGCGCGCCTGTCCTGGGACGGTGCCGCCAGCCTTGCCGACCCGCGGCTGACTGTGACCGGAACCGATGTCGAACTGATGCACGCCGGTCTCATGCGTACCGATACGCTGCGCCTGCGGACGGCTCCCCTGCGTATCGATGCCGGCGAGCTCGAGCTTCGGGGGCTGCATGCGCGCTTCGAGATCTCCCCCGACGGCGGGATCGGCCTGGTGGCGGCCGACGGCAGTCCGCTGGCCGGGTTCGATGCCGACACCGGTGACCCGGACCGCACGGCCGAGGGCGTGTCCGAATGGCGCATCGCCGGCCTGCGGCTTGCGGACGCCGAGATCGGGATCGATGACCGCCGCCATGCCGACGGTCCGTCCCTGGACCTGGCCGGGCTGGTGGGCACCATCGGCGCCATCGAGCCGGAAACGGCGAGCGAGTTCGCGCTCGTCGCCCGCCTGCGCGCTGGCGGCACGATCAACGCAAGCGGCCGGGCGACGATGCTCGAGCCGCTGCAATCGCTCGAGCTCGACGCCACCATCGAAGCGGTCGAGCTTGCCAGCCTGTCGCCTTACGCGCGGCGCCATGTCGGCTATCCGCTTGACGCAGGCAGCCTCGATGCGAAGCTCGAGTACCGGATCAGCGACCGGCGGCTCGAGGCGCGCCACGATCTCGTCCTGCATGGGCCGGTGTTCGGCGAGCATGCCGGCGATGCCGGCGAGGAACTGCCCCTGGGCTTCGCGCTGGCGCTGCTGCGCGATCCGGACGGCATCGTCGAGCTGTCCCTGCCGGTTGCCGGCTCGCTCGACGATCCGGCGTTTTCCATCGGCGGGATGCTGGGCGGCAGCTTCGGCGATTTCATCGGCGAAGTCGTCCAGGCGCCGTTTCCCCGGCTGGCGAGCCTGGTGGACGCTTCCGGCGAGCAGCTCGCCCATGTCGGTTTCGCAGCCGGCTCGGCCCGGCTCGCCGATCCGGCCGCCGCCAGTCTCGGCCTGCTCGCCCGGGCTCTCGGGCAGCGGCCCGGCTTGCGGCTCGGCATTGCCGGGATCGCCGACGGCAACGGCGATCGTGATGCGCTCGCGCAACACCAGTTCGAGCGCATGCTCAAGGCTCGCAAGCTGCGCGGCCAGGGCGGCAAGGCGGGCAACCTCGATGCCGTGACCATCGGCCGCGGCGAGTACCCGGTGCTGGTCGATGCCCTGTTCCGCGAGGCCAGCCTGCCGCTGCCCACCGGTCGCGACGGTCGGCCGCGCGACATCGGCGTGTCCGAGAAGGCCAAGGCGCTGATCGCAACCGTTCCGGTCGGGGACAGCCAGCTCATCGACCTGGCCGAAGACCGCGCCCAGGCGGTGCGTCGCTGGCTGAGCGGCGAGGGCGGGATCGATCCCGACCGCCTCTCGGTCGGCGAGGCGGTGGTCCAGCGCGCTGCGGGCTCGCTACCGGCAAGCCGTGTCGATTTCGGCCTCGAGGTGGACTCGGACTCGGCTTCGCTTGCATCGCAGCAGGAATCTTCGTAAACTGCCGTCCATGATTCGCAGCTCGTTTGCTTACTTTCGGTTCTTTGGCTTTTCCTGCGCCAGGCGGGACGAGTCGGGAGCGCGTTCGAAGTAAGCACTGAACCCGAATCCGAAACGACCGCCGGCGCCGACCGGCGGTTTTTTTTTGCGAATCCGCCCCAGCACCGGCTCCCGATCGAATCCGCCCAGGAACTCCCATGAGCAACGCCACCGTCATCGATGATGTCCGAATCCGCCGGATCTCGGAACTTTCCCCGCCCGCCCACCTGCTTCGGGAGTTCCCGACCGGATCCGAAGTCGGCCAGCTCGTGTACGACACCCGCCAGGCCATCCACCGGATCATCCACGGCATGGACGACCGGCTGCTGGTCGTCATCGGGCCCTGCTCCATCCACGATACGGCCGCGGCGCGCGAATACGCGCAGCGTCTGCAGGAGCAGCGCAAGCGCTTCGCGGGCGAGCTCGAGGTGGTGATGCGGGTCTACTTCGAGAAGCCGCGCACCACGGTCGGCTGGAAGGGCCTGATCAACGATCCCGATCTCGACAACAGCTTCCAGATCAACAAGGGCCTGCGCACCGCGCGCCAGCTGCTGCTGACGATCAATGAACTGGGCGTGCCGGCCGGCACCGAGTTCCTCGACATGATCACGCCGCAGTACGTCGCCGACCTCATCTCCTGGGGAGCCATCGGGGCGCGCACCACCGAGTCGCAGGTGCATCGCGAGCTCGCCTCGGGCCTGTCCTGCCCGGTGGGATTCAAGAACGGCACCGACGGCAGTCTGCGGATCGCGTTCGATGCGATCAAGGCCGCTTCGCAGCCGCACCATTTCCTGTCGGTGACCAAGGGCGGCGTCTCGGCGATCGTCTCGACCAACGGCAACGAGGACTGCCACGTGATCCTGCGTGGCGGTCACCAGCCCAACTTCGACGCCGCGTCGGTGGATGCCGCCTGCAACGAGGCGGCCGAGGCGGCGCTCGCCTGTCGCCTGATGATCGACGCGAGCCACGGCAACAGCCGCAAGAACCATGAGAACCAGTGCGCGGTCGTCGAAGACGTCGCCGGCCAGATCGGGGGCGGCGACCACCGGATCTTCGGGCTCATGATCGAAAGCCACCTGGTGGCGGGTCGCCAGGACCTGCGGCCGGGTGAGCCACTCCAGTACGGCCAGAGCATCACCGATGCCTGCGTGGGCTGGGAGAGCACCGTCCCGATGCTCGAGCAGCTTGCCGATGCGGTGGCCCGGCGGCGTCTCGTGCAGAGCGAGTGAATACCCTCGTCCGCGCACGGGGTAAACCGCCATTCGTCGGTCCGATCGGGTTCTTCGCTCCGGTCATGGGCTTGTCCCGGGTCAAGTAGTGCTATAAGTCATTGCAAATGCCCGGAGTGCTGTATGGATACTGTGCAGGGAACTGAACAGCGTGCCGGGACGGGCGCCGCCACGGCGACCCGTCGCACGCCACACGAGCGACTGCTCGCCCTCGGCCTGAAGCCGGTTGGCCGGGCGACCGAGTACGCCGACCAGATCTACACCCTGATGGCGAAGACGCCGCTTTTCTCGGGTCTCGACATCGACGAGACCCGCAAGCTCGGCGCTTTCATGTACGTCTACGAAGCGCCGCCCGGCGTGACCGTCATCAACGAGGGCGAGACGGGCGACTTCATGGTCCTGCTCATGGAAGGCATGGTCGACGTCCTGCGACGCAATCGCTACAACTACCCGTCGCGCATCGCCGTCGCGCAGGCCGGCCATGCGCTGGGCGAAATGTCGATGTTCGACGGCGAACCGCGCTTCGCCTCCTGCGTTACCCTCGACAACAGCCGGCTCGCGGTGCTCACCCGCGATGCGCTGATGCTGGTGCTCTCGGACGAGCCCAAGCTCGGCAACAAGATCCTGCTCAAGTTGGTGCAGTTGCTGTCCGATCGCCTGCGCCAGACCAGCGCCAAGCTGGTCTCGTACCTGGAAGCGGCCCGCGAAGCCTAACGATCCCGTGAGGCCGTTCCGGCGCCACGCTCGCGGTTCCACATGACGTCGCCGCGTCCGGCGTCGCGGTTGGCGACCCGGGCCAGCACGAAGAGCAGGTCCGACAGGCGGTTCAGGTAGGCCTGGGGTTCGCGGCGCAGCTGCGCCTGCCGCGACAGCACGACCACCGAACGTTCGGCGCGCCGCGCGATGGTGCGGGCCTGATGGGCAAGGGCCGCGGCCCGGCAGCCGCCGGGCAGGATGAATTCCTCGAGCGTGCCGAGCCCGGCATTGGATTCGGCGAGCATCGCATCGAGCCACTCGATGCGGGTGGCTGCAAGGTTCTCGTAGCCCGGAATGCAGAGCTCTCCCCCGAGCTCGAAGAGGTCGTGCTGGACTTCGACCAGCAGCTTCGCCATGGTCGTCGGCATGGCTTCGGTGAGCAACAGGCCGATCGCGGCATTCAGCTCATCGACATCGCCCAGGGCGGCGACGCGCGCATCATCCTTGCCGACACGCGAGCCGTCGCCCAGCCCGGTCGAGCCATCGTCACCGGTGCGGGTTGCGATCCGGCTCAGGCGCTTGCCCATGATTTCATCTCCGTCGTTGACTTCGCGCATGGACGCGGCTGCCGCTATCCACGACAATGCGCGCCATCGAAGCTGTCGAATGGACTGTCCGATGCCCATTATCGACACGAATGTGGTGCGGGTGCTGCTTTTCGACCTCGGCGGTGTGCTCATCGAGATCGACCCGCAGCGCTCCTACGAGCACTGGGCCAGGGCGGCCCGTCTCGATCCGATGCTCCTGCGCGGCCGAACGATCTGCAAGGACGATTTCATGCGACACGAGCGCGGCGAGATCAGCGAGCCGGCCTTCTTCGAGGCCTTGCGCACCCGGCTCGGCCTGCAGCTCGACGATGCCGCGATGGCGGCCGGCTGGAATGCGCGCCTGGGCAAGGCGATTCCCGCGGCCCGCGCCCAGCTCGAGCGGGCCGCCGCGATGCGGCCCGTCTATCTCTTCAGCAATTCGAACCGCACGCATCGGGAACACTGGACGGCGCGGCATTCGAAGATGCTCACGATCTTCGCCGACAGCTTCATTTCCTGCGACATCGGCCGGCGCAAGCCGGAGCCCAAGGCTTTCCTGGATGTCGCCACCCTGATCGGCTGTGCGCCGGGCCAGATTCTTTTCTTCGACGATCTCGTCGAGAATGTCGAAGGCGCGCGGCTCGCCGGCCTGCAGGCGGTGCGCGTACGCGAACCGGCCGATATCGCGCAGGCGCTCGACATCATCGAGGCGGCCGGGCGCCACTGACAGTCCCGGTGTATCGTCGACGATGCGCCCACTGGAGGAGTTTCGTCATGAACCATCCCACCCTCGCGCCCGGGGCCGTGCGCCGGCCCGTGCCGGCCGAGCTCATGGACGAGTTGCGCGACCGCTTCGGCGAGCACTTCTCGACCGCCGCCGCGGTGCGCGAGCATCATGGTCGCGACGAATCGCCCTTCGCGGCCATACCCCCCGATGGCGTGGTCCATGCCCATGATGCGGACGATGTCGCGGCGGCGGTGACGGCTTGCGCCCGCCATCGGGTACCGGTGATCCCCTACGGGGTGGGCACCTCGCTCGAAGGACACCTGCTGGCGGTGCAGGGTGGAATCAGCATCGACCTCTCGCAGATGAACCGGGTCGTGTCGATCGATGCCGACGACCTGACGGCAACGGTGGAGCCCGGCGTGACCCGCAAGCAGCTCAACGATGCCCTGAAGGACACGGGACTGTTCTTCCCGATCGATCCCGGAGCCGATGCGAGCATCGGCGGCATGGCCGCGACCCGGGCTTCCGGCACCAATGCGGTCCGCTACGGCAGCATGCGCGAGAACGTACTCGGCCTGGAGGTGGTCACTGCCTCGGGCGAGCGTATCCACACGGGCACTCGTGCGCGCAAGTCGGCCGCCGGCTACGACCTCACCCGGCTTTTCGTCGGCTCCGAAGGCACGCTCGGGGTGATCACCGCGATCACCGTGCGCCTCTATCCGCAGCCCGAGGCCCTGTCGGCGGCCAGTGTGAGCTTTCCGACGGTCCGGGCTGCGGTCGATACGGTCATCCAGACGATCCAGCTCGGCGTGCCGGTCGCGCGCTCCGAATTCCTCGACGCGTCCGCGGTGCGGGCGATCAACGCCTACAGCAAGCTCGAGTTGCGCGAGCAGACCACGCTTTTCTTCGAGTTCCACGGCTCCGAGGCCGGCGTTGCCGAACAGGCGCGCACGGTGCAGGAACTCGCCCGCGAGAACGGCGGCGAGGATTTCGAATGGGCGACTCGGCCCGAGGATCGCAGTCGACTGTGGAATGCCCGGCACAGCGCGTTCTTCGCCGGCCTGCAGTTGCGCCCCGGCGCCCGCGCGATCACCACCGATACCTGCGTGCCGATCTCGCGCCTGGCCGATTCCCTGATCGGCGCGCACGAGATCCTCGAACGGGCGACGGTGCCGACCACCATCCTCGGTCATGTCGGCGACGGCAATTTCCACTGCATGCTGCTCATCGATCCGGACAATCCCGACGAAGTCGCCGAAGGCGAGCGGCTCAATGCCGAGATCGTGCGCCTGGCCATTTCGATGGACGGTACCTGCACCGGCGAGCACGGCGTGGGTCTTCACAAGATGGAGTTCCTGCGCGAAGAGGCAGGCGATGGCGCGATCGCGATGATGCGCAGCATCAAGCGGGCGCTCGATCCCCACGACATCATGAACCCGGGGAAGATCTTCGCGCTGTGAACCGGCGGCGATGCCGCTGCGATCGATGTTTTCCGCCAATGGCCATCCGGGCCGACAACAAGGAGGAGCAGGAGATGTCGAGATTCAACGGGGAACTCAGGCGCCGCACGGTGCTCAAGGGAACGCTTGCCATTGCGGCGTCGCCCGCGATCATCCGGTCGGCGGCAGCGCAGCCCACGATCCGCTGGAAGCTGCAGGCCTATTACCCGAAGGCGTCCGCGTCCTTCAAGGACAGCCTGGGGGTGCTTGCGAGCGAGATCCAGGCGCGTACCGACGGTCGCCTCGAACTCGAGCTGTTCGGGGTCGGCGAACTTGCGACCGGCCCCGAGATCTTCAACATGGTGCGTCGCGGCGTGATTCCCATGGCGACGACGTACCCCGGCTACAACCTGGGTGAAGCGGACCTGATGGGCATGTATGCGGGGGTGCCGGGCACGCTGCGCGAGCCCTGGGAGATGATGCATCTGACCAAGAATCTCGGGCTTGAAGAAGCGCTCAACGAGGAGTTGCGGCCGAAGGGCGTCTTCATGATGGCCGACAAGGCGCTCACGCAGGAGGTGGTCCTCAAGGAGAGGATCCAGCCTGGCGACGATCTTGCCGCCGTCAAGGTGCGCTCGACGGGGGCAATGCTCGAGTTCCTGGATGCGGCCGGCTTCGCCCCCGTGCACATTGCGGCTCCGGAAATCTACCAGTCGCTCGCAACGGGCGTCATCGACGGCGCCAACTGGGGTGGCCCCGTCGGCATTCTGTCGGCTCGGCTCTGGGAGGTTGCCAAGGTGTACATGCGGCCGACCGCGCTCATCTCGAACGACTGCTATGTGATCAACATCGCCGCCTGGGAGCAGTTGCCGGCCGACGTGCAGACGATCTTCCGATCCCTGCTCGAGGAGCGACACTTCCAGCGCTCGATCGAGTACCAGCACCAGAACGCCGTTGCCCTGCGCACCGGCCTGGAGAAGCTGGGAGTCGAGGTGCAGCGGTTTCCGGACGACATCATGGCGAAGTTCGCGGAGTCCTCCAGGGCCATCCTTGCCAAGGAGATGGCCAAGGGGCCGAAGGCAAAGGAGATCGGCGAGAAGCTGGCCGGCCTGATGAAGGACCTCGGCTACGCCTGATCAGCGCGGTGCGATCTCCACTTCCGCCTCGATCTCCACCGGGATGTTGAACGGCAGTTCGGCCAGGCCGACGGCGCTGCGGGCGTGGGCGCCGCGTTCGGGGCCGAACACTTCGAGGATGAGATCGGTGAAGCCGTTGATCACCGCGGGTTGCCGGTTGAAGCCCGGCGCCGAATTGACCATGCCGAACACCCGGATCCAGGCGATGATCCGGTCGAGGCTGCCGAGTTCGGCCCGCAGGCTGCCGAGGATCGCCAGGCCCGTCAGGCGGGCCGCCTCGTAGGCCTGCTCGGGACTCACCTCCGCCCCGACCTTGCCGAGCGGGCCGGCCAGCGAGCCGTCGGCACGGGTCGGGCCGTGCCCCGAGACGATGGCCCGCGTGCCGCTGATGCGAACCCAGGGGAAGGGCAGCTTGGCGCCCGGGGGCAGCTCGAGCGGGGCCGGCAGTTCGAGGCCGAGGGCGCGCAGGCGATCATCGATTTCGGACACGGGGTGCTCCATGGTGCGGAGCCCCGAGCTTCGGCCAGTTCGCTTGCCCGAGTCAATGATGGCGCGCGACGAAGGGGCGTCTGGCCGATGCGGGAAGGGTCGGGTAGGCTGGCGGTTCGATCCCGCCACGCCCGGCCTTCAATGCCGGCATGCCCAGGACGATGCTGACAGAAACCGATCTGCGCCATTTGCGACGTTGTGTCGAACTCGCCGAGAAGGCGCTTGCCGGCGGCAACCCGCCCTTCGGTTCGCTGCTTGTCGGCGCCAGCGGGGAAGTGCTCTTCGAGGATTGCAACCAGACGGCTTCCGGTGACATGACGCATCATCCGGAATTCAGCATCGCGCGATGGGCGAGCATGCACCTGCGCCAGGCCGAGCGCGCCAGCGCGACGGTGTATACCTCGGGCGAGCATTGCCCGATGTGCGCGGCCGCCCACGGCTGGGTCGGGCTGGGGCGAATCGTCTATGCGAGCTCATCGGCCCAGCTGGGCGAGTGGCTGGCGCAATGGGGCGTCGCGCGTTCGCGCGTGCGTACCCTGCCGATCGAGCAGGTCATCGAGGGGGTTCGTGTCGATGGCCCGGCGCCCGAGCTGGCCGATGCGATCCGCGAACTGCAGCGCCGTCATTTCGACTCGGGCGCCTGATTCACGACGGGCGATACCGGGAAACACGCCCGATACCGCCGCCGGCTCTACTTGCGCCAGTAGTCGTTGGCCGCGGCGATGGTCTGGAAATGCGTGGCCACGACGTGCGAGACGGCGATCAGGCTGTCCGGGTCGTGCGCGTAGACCGGGCGCAGGGATTTCCGGACGCTGGCATCGGTCTGCACGGTGGAGACGCCCTTTTGCGAAAGCTTCACCGCCAGGGCGAAGCCGGCTTCGGGGCTTTCGGTGATCAAGGTGGTGAGCCCGGCGCTCATCGCGGCTTTCGGCTTGTCCTGGGCCGAAGCGATACCGGCGCCGCCCAGCGCCATCGCCGTTGCCAGTGTCATCGCCAGCAGCGCATGTTTTCCGATCCGCCTGTGGGCTGTCATCGTGTCCATCTCGTCCTCCGGTGAAGGATCCGGAGATCGCGGGCGGTTTCACGGTCACGGCGCCCGGAGTGCAGCGGATCATAAGATGCATAAGGAGTGAATCTTATGCTAGATCCGCAGTCGTCACTTCGTCAACCTGGCGCGCAGGCTGCCGCCTGGCGGGATAGCGCGGTGATCCCGTTCCAGTCGCGTGCGGCGATGAGCTTGCGCGGCGTCGGCCAGGAGCCGCCTACCGCGAACACGTTCGGGCGAGCGAGCCAGGCGGCGGCGTTATCCGCATCGATACCCCCCGTGGGACAGAAGCGGATTTCGGGATAGGGACCGGCGAGCGCATCGAGCATGGCCATGCCGCCGGCCGCCATGGCCGGAAAGAACTTCAGCCGTCGCAGTCCCTGGCGCTGCGCCGCCATGACTTCCGAGGCGGTCGCGACGCCGGGCACCCACTCGATGCCGGCGTCGTTCGCCGCGGCGAGCATGTCGCCGGCGAAGCCCGGCGAGAATGCGAAGCGGGCGCCGGCGGCGCGCACTTCGGCGAACTCCTCGGGTCGGGTGACGGTGCCGGCGCCGACTCGCGCCTCGGGAACTTCGGCGGCGATCCGGCGGATCGCCTCGAGCCCGACCGGTGTGCGCAGGGTGATCTCGAGCAGGTCGAGCCCGCCGGCCAGGCAGGCCCGGGCGAGGGGCACCGCGTCGGCGGCGTCATCGAGGACGATCACCGGAATCACCGGGCAAGCGGGCTCGATGCGGTTCGTGGGAGGCGGCATCGCGTGTTCTCCGTTCCTGCTGGCCGTGGCACGGGGGCCGATCGGCTTGATGTGGGTCAAGCGTAGCAGCGGGGGCGCCTGCTAGCGTATTCCGCAAGCCGGTCGTGGGCACGCGCGCATCGCGGGCCCGGGTGATCGACACGGCGTCGGAGGCCTGGATCATGACCGATGGATCGCCGAATCCCCTGGACGATGGCCTGGCGGTATTCGGGCACTGTCATGCCGGTATCCTCGAGCATATCGACCGGCTGCGTCGCCTGCCGGACGAGCTTGCCGCCCGCGGCACGGCCGATGCGCTTGGCGACCTGGCCCGCGAGGCGAAGGCGATCGCCGATTTCTTCCGCGCCGAGGTCTATGAGCACCACAGGCAGGAAGAGGAGGTGCTCTTCGTGGAGATGCGCCGGGCGGCGCCGCGCGCCGGCGAGACCGCACTGGTCGATGCCTTGTGCAATCGGCTCACGCGCGAGCATCGCGACATCGAGCAGACCTGGGAGCGGATCGAGCCGCTGCTACGCCGGCTCGCCGACGGCTGGCGGGTGGAGTTCGATCCCGCCGACATATCGACCATGGCGGTCGCCTATGCGGCCCATGCCCGGTTCGAGGAGGCGATGGTGCTGCCGATGTCGGTGCGCCTGCTTTCCGACGGGGACAAGGCCGCCCTCGGCCTGCAGCTGCACCTGCGCCATCGTCGCGAGAACTACCATCCGTACATCTGAAGGCTCGTCCACGAGTTAGTTGCGCTTGTACTGCTTGGGGACGAACGGCAGCGACACGATCCTCACTTCGGGGCGACGCTCGCGAACGCGCGCCCGCAGCCCTTCGCGGGCAAGCGCTTCACGGGCGACCATCGCGAGCATGATCGGATGCCCGAGGCTGGGCGAGACGGTGCCGCTGGTGACCACGCCGAGTTCGTTCTCGTCGGCATCGACGATGGCTGATCCGGCCCGCACCGGAATCGATTCGGAAGACACCAGGCCGACCAGCTGTCGGGACGGCTTGCCGGCGGCCTCCAGTGCCGCGGCGCCGGGAAACCCGCCAGCCTTGGCGGCGCCGGGCCGGCGCGAAGCTGCGATCGCGAACCCGATCCGGGCTTCCGCCGGCAGGACATCCGGTCCGATGTCGTTGCCATGCAGGGCAAGCCCGGCTTCCAGGCGCAGGGTGTCGCGCGCGCCCAGTCCGGCCGGCGCAACCGCCGGGTGGGCGAGCAGGCGGCGCGCGATCGCCTCCGCCTGCGCCGGCACCGAGATCTCGAAGCCGTCCTCGCCGGTATAGCCCGAGCGTGTCGTGAGGCAGCGCACACCGTCGATCGTGAGCTCCGCCGCGTGCATGAAGGGCAGCTGCGCCGCACTGGCGTCGAAGCTCGCCAGGACCTCCTCGGCGCGCGGGCCCTGCAGCGCGAACAGCGCCGCATCGATCCATTCGAAGTCGAGCGTCGGGCACAGGGCGCGCAGGCGGACGAGATCGGCCTCGCGATTGCCCGCGTTGACGACGAGTCGCACTTCGCCGGGCAGGCGGATCGCCATCAGGTCGTCAGCGATGCCACCGCTGTCGGTGAGCAGCAGGGTGTAGCGCTGCAGGCCATCGGGCCAGGCCTCGAAGTCCAGCGGCAGCGCCGCCTCGAGGCCGGCATGCAGGGCGGCCTCGCCTTCGGGCGAGGTGACGCGCAGCTGCCCCATGTGCGAGACATCGAACAGGCTCGCGCTCGCCCGGGTGTGCAGGTGCTCGGCGCGCAGCCCGGCCGGATACTGGATCGGCATCTGGAAGCCGGCAAAGCTCGACATCCGCGCATCGAGCTCGCGGTGCAGGTTGTCGAGCGCGAGTCGGCGCGGCGTATCGTTCATCGGTCGGTCTCCAGGTAGGCTTCCATCGGCGGGCAGGTGCAGACGAGCTGGCGGTCGCCCGCCGCATTGTCGACGCGCTTGACCGCCGGCCAGATCTTGGCTTCGCGAAGCCACGGCAGCGGGAACGCCGCCTGCTCGCGCGAGTACGGATGTTGCCACTGTCCGGCGATCTCGGTGGCGGTGTGCGGCGCCTGTCGCAGCGGATTGTCCTCGGCGTCGAGCTCGCCCCGGCCGATCGCGGCGATTTCTTCCGCGATCGCGATCATGGCGTCGCAGAAGCGGTCGAGCTCTTCCTTCGATTCGGATTCGGTGGGTTCGATCATGAGGGTGTCGGCCACCGGGAAGGACAGGGTCGGCGCATGGTAGCCATAGTCCATCAGCCGCTTGGCGACGTCCTCGGCGGTGACGCCGAAGCGCGCCTTGAGGTCGCGCATGTCGAGGATGCATTCGTGCGCGACACGCCCGTTGGCGCCCCGGAACAGCACCGGGAAGTGCGCCGCGAGCCGGGTGGCGATGTAGTTGGCATTGAGGATCGCGAACTCGCTCGCGAGCCGGATGCCGCGCCCGCCCATCATGCGCAGGTACATCCAGGAGATCGTGAGGATGGAGGCGCTGCCATGGGGCGCCGCCGACACCGCGCCCACGCCGCTGGCGAAGGGATCGCCGGGCAGGTGCGGCGCGAGATGCGCGGCCACGCCGATCGGCCCCATGCCCGGGCCGCCGCCGCCGTGCGGAATGCAGAAGGTCTTGTGCAGGTTCATGTGGCAGACATCGGCGCCGATGTCGCCGGGACGGGCGATACCGGCCATCGCATTGAGGTTGGCGCCGTCCATGTAGACCTGGCCGCCGGCCTCGTGGACCCATTCGCAGGCCTGGCGGATGCCTTCCTCGAATACTCCGTGGGTGGACGGGTAGGTGACCATCAGCGCGGCCAGCGCATCGCGGTGCGCATCGATCTTCGCGCGCAGGTCGGCCAGGTCGATGCTGCCCTCGGCATCGCAGGCAACCACCACCACGCGCATGCCCATCATGCTCGCCGATGCCGGATTGGTGCCGTGCGCAGACGCGGGAATCAGGCAGACATCGCGCGCCGAATCGCCGCGCGCTTCGTGCCAGGCGCGGATCGCGAGCAGCCCGGCGTATTCGCCCTGGGCGCCCGAGTTGGGCTGGAACGACACGGTGTGAAAGCCGGTGATCTCCGCCAGCCAGCGGCCCAGCCCGTCGATCATCTCGCGGTAGCCGGCGGTCTGCGATTCCGGCGCCATGGGATGGATCTGGGCGAAACCGGGCCAGGACAGCGGCGCCATTTCGGCCGCCGCATTGAGCTTCATGGTGCACGAGCCCAGCGGGATCATGGAATGCACCAGGGAGATGTCGCGGTTCTCGAGGCGCTTGAGATAGCGCATGAACTCGGTTTCGCTGTGGTAGCGATTGAACACCGGATGGGTGAGCACCGGATCGTCGCGATTCAGCCCCGCGGGCAACTCGGCGCGCGCCGGCATCACGGCGGCGCGGCTGGCGACCCGCTCGGCATCGATGCGCTCGCCGGTCAGCACGAAGGCGAGGTCGGCGATGTCGACGATGCGGGTGGTCTCGTCGATCGCCACGCCGAAGCGTCCGGCCGGGCCGCCCTCACGGGCATGGTCGCGCAGATTGATCCGCAGCTCGGCGGCGCGCCGGCGGATCGCATCGGCATCATCGCCCGCATCGAAACTCAGGGTGTCGAAGAAGTCCGCATGGCGCGCCGCGCGCAGCGGCGCGCAGAGCGCCGCGAGCAGCTTCGCCAGGCCGTGGACCCGGCGGGCGATGCGTGCCAGCCCCACCGGGCCGTGCCAGATCGCGTACATCGCCGCCATGTTCGCGAGCAGCGCCTGCGCGGTGCAGATGTTGCTGGTCGCCTTGTCGCGGCGGATGTGCTGCTCGCGGGTCTGCAAGGCCATGCGATAGGCGATGGCCCCGGCGGCGTCACGCGAAACGCCGATGATCCGTCCCGGGAGCAGGCGCTGCATGTCCTTCGTGCCGGCCATGAAGGCGGCGTGCGGGCCGCCGAAGCCGGGCGCGACGCCGAAGCGCTGCGTCGAGCCGACCGCGAGGTCGGCGCCCATCGCCGCGGGCGAGCGCATCAGCACCTGGGCGAGGGGATCGACGCCCACGCAGACCCGGGCGCCGGCGCTTTTCAAGCGGATGATGGTTTCGGTCAGGTCGCGAATGCGACCCTCGGTATCCGGGTTCTGCAGGTAGGCGCCGAAGATGTCGGCCGGATCGACCGAGTCGACATCGCCGACCTCGAGCTCGATGTCCATCCAGCGGGCACGGGTGCGGATCACCGCCAGCACCTGCGGATGCACGCCGGCTTCGACGAAGAAGCTCGTCGCCTTCGATTTCGATGCCCGCCGGCAGACCGCCATTGCCTCGGCCGCGGCGGTGGCCTCGTCGAGCAGCGAGGCATTGGCCAGCGGCAGTCCGGTCAGGTCGACGACCATCTGCTGGAAGTTGAGCAGCATCTCGAGCCGACCCTGCGAGATCTCGGCCTGGTAGGGGGTGTAGGCGGTGTACCAGCCCGGATTCTCGAGAACATTGCGGCGGATCGGCTCGGGCGTGTGGGTGCCGTGGTAGCCGGCGCCGATCACGCTGCGCCAGCATTCGTTGCGCGCCGCGATGGTCGCCAGTTCGGCCAGGGCCTCCGGGGCGTTGGCCGGCTCGCCGATCGCGAGTTCGCGATCGAACCGGATCTCGGCGGGAACGGTCTCGTCGACCAGCGCGGCGCGATTCGGGCAGCCGATGGTCTCGAGCATGCGGGCTTCGTCGGCCGGGGTCGGCCCGATGTGACGGGCGTGGAAATCGGCGTGGCCGAAGGAATCGGCGAGCGATTCTTCACGCGGGTTCGACAGGTCCATGTCGCGCCTCCTGGGTGCGCAAGCGTCAACGGCCGCCGATCGGCCTCCCGGGCCGTGGTCGGGCAAGTACCGGACGCGATGATGGGGCAGAAATG
>Ga0172382_10001594_pt1 | contig 40363 bp, 34 predicted proteins | sample Leawel138RmetaG_FD_122245 | JGI IMG/M metagenome (GOLD analysis project Ga0172382, IMG submission 122245) | Leachate microbial communities from a municipal landfill in Southern Ontario, Canada - Leachate well 138R metaG | ecosystem: Engineered > Solid waste > Landfill > Unclassified | place... | reverse complement strand
CGTCGTTTTGCAGAACGGCGGCCATGCCTTCGCGGGTGGAGGGGAACTCCGACACGCTGCGTACAACGCCTTGTAAGGTTCCGTATTCCTCGCGGCGGACGTTATCGGGGGCGATGCGGACCGTCATCCCCGGCCGCACCAGCTTGCCGTGCTTGGTGGCCACGTAGGCGACGGAGTCCAGTCCGCCAGCACCTTTGGTTCCCGTGCTTTCGATGCCGAGAACCGCTTGGCCGGTGCCGACCATGGCACCGGCCGTGGCCCTGATTTCGGTCACGCGGCCGGGTGCGGGGGCATGGATCAACGTGTCGCGGTCCAATTGTGTTTCCAGCTCCCGGATGGTGCGCTGGATATCCGCAATGGCGCCTTGCACATCGACCATTTCGCGCTCGTGACGCAGGGCGATGTCGTTGTCCTCGGCTTGAAGCCGCAATAATGCGCTATGGCCATCGGCCTGTACTTGTCGAGCTTGGCTCAACTCGGTTTGGATGGACTGAACCTGCGTCTGGGTGGTGAACCCCGCAGCCGCCAAGTCCTTATGCCCGCGCAAGCGCTCGGTTATCCATTGGACCCTCTCAGTGGCGGCGGCAATGGACTGTTCCAAAGCGCGACGTTGCTGGTCGAGGTTGGCGCGCACAAGGTCGCGCTCGCGGGAATGAGCGGCCCGGCGGCGGTCCAATTCCGCGGTGCGCTCGGACAGCAGTTCACGCGTGTTGTCCAGGCGGGTCTGCACGTCGGTCTGGTGAATACGGGCGACGGGCTGGCCCTTTTCCACGGTATCGCCCAACGCGACCAGCAACGTGTCGATGCGGCCAGACGCCGGACTCATGGCCGTCAGAACCCGTCCGTCTCGGGCAATCAGGATCCCCTTGCCGGGAACATTGGTCGGAATGCTGCCGATGAAGCCCCACACCACCAGCAATACAAGCAGCACCGCCACCGTGGCGGCCACAATCCAGCCGCGCACGTCTGTAATGACGATGGCCCTGTCCAACTGATCAGGCGACGACAAGCGTTCGAGAGCAGCCTGGCGGAAGAGTCGATTGGGATTGCTCATCGCAATCAGCCATGCGTGCGGTTAAAGAAACCGGCGAGGCGGTCGAAGGGCATCAAGGGACTGTACTCGCTACGATGTCGGACGTCGGAAAACTATGCGCGGGCGAATCTCAACGCACCTTACGCACCTTATTCCTACTACTCGCAGCGAATAAATGAATGACTAAAAAACATTTCTGGTCAGCCGAACTGCTGCAAAACGGCGCCCACAAGGGCTATGACGTGGCCGCCTTCATCAAGGAGTTGCGGGGGCGCAAGATCACGCCGCACATCGCCCGCAGCGACCACGTCACCAAGACTCGAATGCTCAGGCGCCCGGCTTAACCACCGCGCGTCCGAGGCGCCAGGCGCCGACCATCAACGCGGTCCCCAGGGCGATCTTCAGCAGCGACCCAGCCAGAAACGGCACAACGCCGTTGAGCCATGCCGCCTCCAGGCCGACGAAAGCCGCCAGGTGGAGAAAGCCGCAGAGCAGGATGATGGCCGTTCCGACGGTCATGGCCACGGCCATGCGCAGTCCGTTGCGGCCGCGCCCGGCCAGCGGCGCCATGGCCGCCGCCGCCACCGCGAATCCGATCAGATAGCCGCCGGTGGGGCCGGCCATGTAGGCGAGGCCGATGCCGCGCTCCGGCGTGCCGGCGAATACCGGCAGGCCGACGGCGCCTTCGGCCAGGTACAGCGCGACCGTCGCCAGTCCCAGGCGCCAGCCGAAGGAGGCGCCGATCAGGGTCACGACCATGGTCTGCATGGTCACTGGCACCGGCCAGAACGGCACCTGAATCTTGGCCGAGAGCCACAGGGCGAGGCTGCCCGCCACGGCCAGGGCGATGTTGCGCGCCAGCGCCGCCCGGCGCCCGTGGACCGGGCACAGGGTATCGACGAGGGACGCGGGCATGGGTCCACGGACAACGGTAGCGGTCATGAAAGATCTCCTGGTGGCCGGCCCCGCTGGCGGGGCCGGCGTGATGGCTCAGTCGAACTGCGGCGGCGTCTTGGCGTGGAAGGCGGCCATGCCGGTCTGCCAGTCCTTGCTGCCGATCAGCATGGCCAGCGCCTCCAGCCCGAAGCGACGGGCGCTGCGCAGATCAGCATCCTCGGACAGATAGACGGCAGCCTTGCTCTGGGCGATGGCCCGCGGGCTCAGGCCGCGCAGGCGGGCGACCAGGGCAAGGGCGTCATCGACCACCCGGTCGGCGTCGCTTACCGCGTAAAGCAGCCCGGCGGCCTGCGCGTCTTCGGCCGTCACGTGGCTGCCGAGCAGGATCCATTCCAGCGCCTTGCTGCGGCCGACGTGGCGGATGAGCTTCTGCACCCCGCCAGCCCCGGCCAGGGCGCCGATGCGGACCTCGGGCAGACCCCACCGCGCCTCGCGCGCCATAATTCGGAAGTCGCACGACAGCGCCAATTCGCCGCCGCCGCCCAGGGCGAAGCCGTTGATCGCCGCGATCACCGGATAGGGCTGTTCCTCCAGGCGGTCGAACAGGCGGGCGATGCGGTCGAGGTACTTGTCCCGCAGGTCGAAGCGGGCTTCCTCACCAAGCTGGTCCTCGGCGAAGTAGTCGAGGTGCGCGCCGCAGCAGAAGGCGCGGCCGCTCCCGGTAATGATCAGCGCCCGCACCTTGCGCCCGGCCAGGTCGTCGAGCACCTGCTCGAAGCCATCCAGGAAGGCGTGGGTGAGGGTATTCATTTCCTTGCCACGGGTCAGCGTCAGCAGCGCGACGTCGCTTTCCGGCCAGGTCAGTTCCACAGCATCGTTCTTCATTGCGTCAAATTCCTTGTGTCATGCACCGGCGCTCAACGGGTCAGGGTGATGCCGGCCTTCTCGCGGTCCCACAGGGCCGCCATGTTGGCCTCCGCCCACTCGCGCAGCTTGTACTTCTCGATCTTTTCGGAGGCCGTCTTGGGCAGATCGTCGAGGACGTGCAGGTAGCGCGGCACCATGAAGTACGGCATGTTGCGGTCGCAGTACCGGGTGATGTCCTCGAAATCCATCGTGACGCCGGGGTTGGGCACCAGGAAGACCAACACATCGTCCTCGCCCAGATCGGAGGACACCGCCACGGCGGCGGCCTCGCGCAGCGCCGGATGGCGGCAGATGATCATCTCCAGCTCATAGGCCGAGATGTTCTCGCCACGGCGGCGGATGGCGTCCTTCTTGCGGTCGACGAAGTAGAGGTAGCCGTCCTCGTCGAGATAGCCGCGGTCCCCGGTGTGGAACCACAGCGACGACATGACGCCGAGCGTCTCGGCCGGCATCTCGTAGTAGCCATGCATCATGATGCCCGGCTCGTTCGGGCGAACGACGATCTCCCCGACCTCGCCGGGCGCCAGGGCCCTGTCCTCGTCATCGACGATGGCGACCTGGGTATAGCCGTGCGCACGGCCGGCCGATCCCACCTTTGACGCCGGCTCGTCGGGTCCGTACAGGGTCACGGCGAAAGTCTCGGTCTGGGCGAACAGGCTGGTCAGGCGGATGCCCATCTCACGGAACGGCGCGGCGGACGCGGCATCCAGCGCCGGCACCACCATGCACTGGCGCAGCCGCAGGCGCGACCGGTCGAGGCGATGCAGCTCCTTCAGAGCGATGTTGGCCATCGCCCCCAGTGCGTTGACCTGGGTGGCGCCGCTGTCGGTGATCTCGTCCCAGAACCGCGACCCGGAGAAGCGGCGCGACAGTACCAGCGTGGCGCCGCGGGACATGGCCGGCATGACCGAATACCACAGGGCGTTGCCATGGAACAGCGGCAGGCAGGTATAGATCACGTCATCGCGGGTATAGCCGTAGACCTCGGCCAATTGCCCGCCGATACTCAACCCCTGCGAGTGGGGGCTGACCACCCCTTTGGACGGCCCGGTGGTGCCCGAGGTGTACATCAGGAACAGCGGATCGCGGTAGCTCACCTCCACGTCCGGCGCCTCGTCCGAGGCGTCCTCCAGGCGCGAGAAGGGCATCGCTCCGCCGTCGGGCACCCCGCCGGGGTCCTGCGGTACGACGATGAGGGTACGCAGCGCCGGCAGGCTGTCGAGGAGCGGGTGCACGCGGTCGAGCAACTCCTCGCCGACGATCAGGGCGCCGACCTTGGAATGGCCGAGGAAGTATTGCAACAGGGCGCCCTTGGCCGCCGTGTTCAGCGGCACCGCCACCGCCCCCAGCTTGCCCAGCGCGCCCGCCGCCCACAGGAATTCCGGACAGTTGCCGAGCAGCATGCCGACATGGTCGCCCTTCCCCACCCCGGCGTGGCGGCGCAGGCCGTTGGCGATGCGGTTGGTGTGGCGGTCGGCGAAGGCATAGCTGTAGCTGGCCCCCTCGAAGGACAGGAAGGTCTTGTCGCCCAGCGCGGCGGCCTGCTTTCCCAACAGCGCCCCAAGCGTCATGTGAACAGCGCCAAAGCTCATGGCCGTTTTTCTCCCTTTGTAGTTCTTTGGTTTGGTGTGGACGGAACTCATCCTTCCAGGGGCCACAGGATGATCTCCGGGAACATCAGCAGGACGACGATTAGCAGCAGTTCGATGATCACGAAGGGGATGCAGCCGATGAACACGTCCTTAAGGCGCAGATCCGGGATGGACCCCTTGACGACAAAGGCGTTGAGGCCCACCGGCGGCGTGATCAACCCGATCTCCACCGTCTTGACCACCAGGATGCCGAACACCACCGGGTGCACACCCAGATGCTCGACGATCGGGAAGACGATCGGCATGGTCAGCAGGATCATCGAGATGCCGTCAATGAAGGCGCCGAGCACCAGGAACGGCACCAGGAGCAACAGCATCAGCACGAACACCGGCAGGTCGAAACCCGACACCATCAGCGCGATCTCGGTCGGCAGGCGGCTGGTGGTCAGCGCCATGCTGAACAGCCCGGCCCCGACGATCAGCGCGAAGACCGCGCAGGTCACCGACCCGCTCTCGCGCAGGCCACGCCAGATGATCTTGAACCGTCCGGGCCGGAACACGGCCATCATGAGGGCGCCAAGGGCTCCCAGGCCGGCCGCCTCGTTGGGCGTCGCGAGGCCCAGATAGATCGAACCCACGACCAGCGCGAACAGCGCCATGGCTTCCCAGGTCATCAGCAGGCTCTTGGCCTTTTCCGCCAGGGGGACGCGGACCGCCGTCCGCACACCACCGACGGACATCGGATTGAGGCGCGCCATGATATAGATGCCAGCGACATAGGCCACCGCCGTCAGCACGCCGGGAATGACGGCGCCGACGAACAGCTGAACCACGGACGTGCCGGTGGCGAGGCCGTAGATGACCAGGATGCTGCTCGGCGGGATCAGCACCCCCAGGGTGCCGCCGGCGGCGACGCAGCCCGCCGCCAGACGGTTGCTGTAGCCGGCGGCGCGCATCTCCGGGATGGCGACGCGGGCGATGGAGGAGGCGGTGGCGATGCTGGAGCCGCTGACCGTCGAGAACACGGCGCAGGCAAACACGGTCGCCGTCGCCAGGCCGCCGCGCATTCCATTGGCGCATTTGTTGGCCGCCTCGAACGCCTTGCTGGACATGCCCGTGGCAAAGGCCATGTGGCTCATCAGCATGAACAGCGGCACCACGACGAAGGCGAAGTTCGCCATGTAGGAATAAGGAAATGTCGCGACAACGTAGTCAAAGCCGGCACCGCCCCGCGTCATGTAGACGCCGACCAGGCCGCTGGCCATGAGTGCGAAGGCGATCGGCATGCCGATGACCAGAAGCACCAGCAGAAGGCCGATGATCAGTCCGCCCAGTTCGATGGGTGTCATTCCGCGGCCCTCCTGCTCTCGTACTCGTCCTCGTCGGCGGTGGCCGCCGCCAACGTGTCGCCGCCGGCAACAAGGCGGATGGTGTCGATCACGAACTGCAACAACAGCATCAACAGGCCCATGGCGATGACGACGCGGGCGGGCCATACCGGAAAGACCACCGCGCCGAAGCTCATTTCCTGGCGCAGGACCGACGCCCATGCCTCATGTGCGGTATGCCAGGTCAGAACCCCGATGGCCGCCGCCGCCAGCAGCGTCGTCACCGCGTCGAGGAAGCGTCGCCCCCCGGCGGGCAGAAGCATGAGGAGCACCTCGACCCTGAAATTGGCCTTGCTGGCCTGCACCGAGGCTAGGCCCAGGTACACGAGGCCGATCATCAGCAGGGTGCTGAACTCCGTGGCGCCGTGCAGGGGGGCGTTGAACAGCGCCCGCAGGGCGACGTCTATGATGACGGTCAGTGTGATGACGAGGATTGCCAGCCCCGACAACACCCCGAGAACATGATGGAATCGCTCAATGGCATGGAGAAGCCGCATGATCAGATCTCTCGTTTCCTCCGGCCGCGACTGCCAGTCGCACCGCCGGCCGATACCGGCCGGCTTCGGGAGTGCGCCAATGGCCTGGGGCCAGGCGCACTCCGTCATGGGACTGCCGAAGAGACCTCAGTTACCGTGCTGTTTGACGAAGCGGACCAGGCCCGGCTGATAGTCGTGGGCGGCTTCCCGCTCGGCGACCAGCGCGCGGTACCGGTCGAGGAACGCCTGTCCATCGTGCCCCGCGGCGGACGCCGCCTTCAGCCACTTGCCCCACAGGGGATCGGCCACTATCGCGCGAACACGCTCGGCCTGGTCTTCGCTCATCAGGATGACCTCGGTCTTGCCGGCCTCCTTGAGCGAGGCCACCCCCTCCTTGACCAGATCGTCGAGAATGGAGGCGTAGTAGCCGGGGACCTCGGCAGCCACCTCGTTGATGACGGCCTGGGTTTGCGGCGTCAGCTTCTTCCAAGAATCAAGGTTGATCCCGGTGCTGGAGACGGCATACACGCCCATCCCGCCGCCATCGGAAACATACGGCGCGAACTCGTGCAGGCCCACCGAGATGCTGGTCAGGAAGGGGGCTGACGAGAAGCCGTCGATGACCTGCCGCTGCAAGGCGCCGACGGCATCGCCGAAGCCCATGGAGACGGGCACGGCGCCGAGCATGTTCAGGGCATCGGCGACGCTCATCACCGAGCGGATGCGCATCCCCTTCAGATCCTCGACCGTGCGGACGGGTTTGTTCGACCAGATGGCGTTTTCAGAAAAGCCGAGGGCATAGAGCAGCTTGATGTTGCGGCTCTCGTACTCCTGCGCCAATCCCTTGGACTCGCCCAGGAGTTGGTTGAAGGCATAGGTCGTGGCCACGGAGTCATCGGTGATGTAGGGCAGCGTCACGTTGGTCAGGACGTACTCCGTGGGCTGGAACGCGGCGGGAACGCTCATTCCCATGTCCACGGCGCCGCGGGTCAGGCCGGGATAGATCTCCGGCCCGCCGAGCATCGCTCCGCCGAGATAGGTATCGAACTTGACCTCGCCGTTGGTTCGACGCTCGACCTCGCTCATGAACCACGTGTCCACCTTCACCAGGGGATCGTTGGCATTGAAGTAGGTCGCGTAGCTCAACGTGGTCTGCGCCTCGGCCGGGGCGGCGCCCCAGATACCCGCCACAAGCGCGGCGGCGACCAAAAGCGTGTGAGTGGACTTTGCTTTGATGGGTCCACGGGCACGGATCGGCATCATGTTCCTCCCGGTTCGCGGCCAGTTTTGGCCTGTCGGCCAGTTCGGGGCCAGTTTGTGGATTGTCGGTCTAGGCTGCAGCATCGCATAATTCTACCTAACGACCGTCATATATCGTAGCGACATTTTACCCCATTGCAAGGACAATCCCATCACCTCCTCCGGCATCGGCGCCTGCGCGCCGCGACGTCATCCCGCGCGCTGGGCGCTCACGCGGGGGCCTGGGTGCTCAGGAAAGTGAATGTCCCGGCGGCGATCGGCCTGCCGGCATCCCGCTGGTGGGCGGCCACGTGGACCGACGCCGTGTTGACGCCGGCACGGACCACCTCCGGCCGGGCGTGCACATCCTCCGAGGCGCCGAAGCGGAGATAGGTGATATGGGCGGTGGCCAGGGTGAACGGCGCGCTCGCCGCCCGCGCGAGGGCCATGCAGGCGGCCTCCTGAAGGTGGGCGGCGATGGCACCGCCATGCAGCGACGGCAGCGAGCCGTTGCCGACCAGGCCGGGTCGGAACGGCAAGACTACGGAGCCATCGTCATCCCAGCGGAATCCCATCAACGCGCCGTAGCTGTCGCCGACGGCCAGGGGGCCGGGCGGGACCTCGGCGACGGGCTGCCGGGCGTCGCGCAGCGGACGGCGGATGAACCGCCCCACCGCCGCCGCCAGCGGCGCCCCCACCGGATCGTCGGCATGCCGCACCTCGGCGCGGACAACCACGCTGCCCCGACCTTCCTCCCCCAGAACTTCGGCCACCTGCGCGGCGGCGACGATCCCCCGGCGCGGCTGCGGCGCGCGCAGATAGTCGAGTCGCAGGTCCACCGTCGCCACCGCTTCCAGGAACTCCAGGCGGGCCATCGCCGCGACGCCGCAGACGCTGTCCAGGATCGTCGCCAGGGGACCCTGGCTGATGGCGCCGCCGGCCCGGTCCTCGCGGAGGAAAGGGGCATCGTCGAGCGTCAGCGTGACGAGGCCGTCCCCATCACCGCCGTAGCGGACGCCCAATTCATCGTCGTGCCGGATGCGGCCGCGCATGGTCCGGGCCAAACCCCGTTCGATTGCGTGCTGTTCGCGCATTGCGTTTTCCTCCTGTGGTTTTTTTTGGCGGCGCCCAGAAGTGGTTTTTCCCATTGCCACCCCGAAACCGCACTGCTAATCTAACTAACAGTCGTCCGAAAATAAGTCTATGGGAGGAATGGAAGACCATGGGTCTGATGTACGAGGAATTTTCACCCGACCAGACGTGGACCACCCAGGCGCGGACCGTGACGGAGGCCGACGTTGCCACGTTCTGCGGCGTCTCGGGGGACTACAACCCACTGCATTCCGACGAGGAATATTGCCGGGGCACCCCGTTCGGCACCCGCATCGCCCATGGCCCGCTGGGCATGTCGATGGCGATCGGGCTGATGTCGCAGCTCAACCTTATCAACGGCACTGCCATGGGGCTGCTCAATCTGAACTGGGACTTCAAGGGTCCGGTAAAGATCGGCGATACCGTCCACGCGCGCGTCCGACCGTCAGCCCTGCGCCCGACCAGGGCCGGAAACGGCATCGTCACCTTGCACTTCGAAGTGGTCAACCAGCACGGCGCGGTGGTTCAGGATGGCACCGCCACCCTGATGATGAAGGCCCGCGCCACGGCCGCCTGACACGCGCGGTCTTTTATCCGATCGATGCATTTGGGCGCTCGTGAGGACGCCCCGGCCCTTCTCCCAGAGGGGACTGCTTCGCCGGCTAACCTAACAAACGCTAGGTATATATCAGAATGACCACACTCCAAAGCTCCGTAAATCCTGACGATGCGGGCTTTCGCACCCGCATGCAGTCCTATGACGCGCTGATCAGCGACCTCCAGGGGCGACTCGACTGGGCGCTGTCCGGCGGTGGCGAGAAGATGGTGGAGCGCCACCATGCCCGGAACAAGATCCTGGTGCGCGACCGTATTGACCTGCTCATTGATCCCGGAACCGCCTTCCTGGAACTGAGCCCCCTGGCCGGCTGGGGCCTGTACGACGGCCAGCTCCCCGCTGCCGGCATCGTCACCGGCATCGGCACGGTGCGCGGCACCGCCTGCATGATCATCGCCAACGACTCGACGGTGAAGGGCGGCAGCTTCCACCGCGAGACGGTCAAGAAGCACATCCGTGCCCAGGACATCGCGGCAGAGAACCGCCTGCCGGTCCTCTACCTGGTCGACTGCGGCGGCGCCAACCTCAACCAGATGGAGGAGGTGTTCTACGACGAGAACCACTTCGGCGGCACCTTCTACCGGCAGTGCCGCATGTCGGCCGAGGGGCTGCCGCAGCTTGCCGTGGTGTTCGGCGAGTGTACCGCTGGCGGCGCCTACATCCCCGCCCTGTGCGACGAGTTCGTGATGGTCGACGGCAATGCCTCCATCCACCTCGGCGGGCCGCAGATCGTCAAGGCGGCCATTTCCGAGGTGGTTGACCGCATGGCCCTTGGCGGCGCCGCCATGCACTCGCTGGACTCCGGCGTCAGCGACCATCTTGCCCCCGACGAGCGTTCGGCCATCGGCCGCCTGCGCGACATGGTTGGCGCCCTGAACTATGCCCAGCCCTTCGCTCCGGGCCGCCAGCCTCCGCGCGCGCCGCTGTTTTCGGCCGACGACCTGCCTGGCATCGTCGGCACCGACCTGAGCCGTCCGTTCGACCAGCGCGAGGTCATCGCCCGCCTGGTCGATGGCAGCGCCTTCCACGAGTTCAAGCCCGCCTGGGGCGATACCCTGGTGTGCGGCTTTGCCCACATCGAAGGTTTCCCGGTCGGCATCATCGCCAACAACGGCGTGCTGTTCGCCGAAGCCTGCCTCAAGGGCACGCATTTCATCGAACTGTGCGACCAGCGCGGCGTGCCGCTGCTGTTCCTCCAGAACACCACCGGCTTCATGGTCGGCAGCGAGGCCGAGCGCGGCGGCATCTCCAAGCACTCCGCCAAGCTGGTCTATGCCATGTCCAACGCGCGGGTGCCCCGGTACACGGTCATCACCGGCAGTTCCTACGGGGCGGGCAACTATGGCATGTCCGGCCGCGGATTCCGGCCGCGCTTCCTGTTCATGTGGCCCAATGCCCGCCTCGGCGGCATGAATCCGGACGTCGGCAGCGCCGTGCTGATGGACCTGCGGCGCGCCTCCATTTCGCGCAACTCCGCGACGGAGGAGGAACTGGCCGCCCACGAGGCCAAGCTGCGCCGGATGTTCGAGGAGAAGTCGGACCCCTACTTCTGCACCGCCCGTCTGTTCGACGACGGCATCATCGATCCCCGCGACACCCGCCGCGTGCTGGGCATTTGCCTGGCCGTGAGCAGCATGCGCCCGCAGCAGCGGCCGTCGCGCCCCGTGTACAGGATGTAACGGCATGACCGAGTTCCTGACTGCTCCCCGCCCGATCCGCACCGTTCTCATCGCCAATCGCGGCGAGATCGCCTGCCGGGTCATCACCACCTGCCGCCGGCTGGGCCTGCGCACGGTGGCGGTCCACTCCGATGCCGACGCCGGGGCGCTGCATGTGCGCCTGGCCGACAAAGCCGTCTGCATCGGCTCCGCCGCGCCGTCGGAAAGCTACCTCAGCATTCCGGCCATCCTCGACGCCGCCCGGCAGAGCGGTGCCGACGCGGTGCATCCCGGCTACGGCTTCCTGTCGGAGAACGCGGGCTTCGTCCGCGCCTGCGCCGAGGCCGGGCTGATCTTCATCGGCCCGTCGGCCGAGGCGGTCGCCGCCATGGGCTCCAAGATCGAGGCCCGCCGCATCGCCGAGGAGGCCGGCGTTCCGGTGGTGCCCGGCTTCGACGGCGCCAGCGCGACGGCCGAGGACATCGCGGCCGCCGCCGCCCGCATCGGCTATCCGGTGATGGTCAAGGCCAGCGCCGGCGGCGGCGGACGCGGCATGCGCCGGGTTGACGGCCCCGACGCCCTGGCCGGCGCCCTGGCCAGCGCCCGTGCCGAAGCCGGGTCAGCCTTCGGCGACGACACCGTCTTCATCGAGAAGCTCATCACCGCGCCGCGCCACCTCGAAGTCCAGGTCTTCGGCGACGGCCGGGGCGACGCCCTGCACTTCTTCGAGCGCGACTGCTCCATCCAGCGCAATCACCAGAAAGTGGTCGAGGAAGCCCCCGCACCCAATCTGCCCGACAGCGTGCGCCAAGCCATGCTCGGGCACGCCCTCAAGCTGACGCGGGCCATCCGCTACGCGGGCGCGGGCACCGTCGAGTTCATCATGGAGGCGGGCAGCGACAGCCCGTACTTCCTGGAGATGAACACCCGCCTCCAGGTCGAGCATCCGGTCACTGAGGAAATCTGCGGCGTCGACCTCGTCGAGTTCCAACTCCGCCAGGCCGCCGGCCTGCCCCTGCCGCTGACCCAGGATCAGATCACGGTGCGCGGCCATGCCATCGAGGTCCGCCTGAACGCGGAACGGGCCGACACGGGGTTCCTGCCAGCAACCGGGCGATTCATCGACGTGGTGGCGCCCGCCGGCCTGCGCTTCGACAGCGGCGTGGCCGCCGGCTCTGTCGTGGGCACCAGCTATGATTCCATGCTCGCCAAGCTGATCGCCCACGGCCCCGACCGCGACAGCGCCCGGCGGCGTCTGATCGTCGGCCTGGAAGCCCTGGCCATGCCCGGCGTGGCGACCAACCAGGCGTTCCTGGCCGACTGCCTGCGCGGCGCCGATTTCGTCGACGGCCGCGCCACCACGGACTTCCTGCCCACCACCTTCCCCGACGGGTGGCAGCCCGATCCCGACCGGCTCCTGCGCCTGCGCGGGCATGGCGCCCTGCGTGCTCTGGCGGCGCAGCCGGAGCATCCGCTCGCCCGCACCGACGGCTTCCGCGTCACCCGGCCGCGCCGGTCGGCGCTGATCCCGTTGCAGGTCGAGGACGAGTTCGGGCGCGAGGAGATCACCCTGCACCTCGGCACCCATCCCGCCGCGCAGTGCGGTGAGACGGTGGTGCCGCTCGACGACGCGGATGTGGGCGCGTGGCGGGACGGTGACGGCATCCACGTCAGCGGCTTCGGCCTGTCCCTGTTCCTCCTCGTGCAGCCCCTGGCCGAAGCCCGCCTCGGCGCCAAGGCCGACGGCGCCTCGGAAGGGCAAATCGCCGCACCGTTGACCGGCCTGGTCACCACTGTGCACGTCGCCGTCGGCGATCAGGTCAAGTCCGGCGCTCCGTTGGTCGAGATGGAGGCGATGAAGTTGATCCACACCCTCGCCGCGCCGTTCGATGGCGAGATCGTCCGCCTGGCCTGTGCCGCCGGTGAGACGTTGACCGCCAAGACCATTCTTGTCGAGATGAAGGAGATCGCCTGATGGCCGGGCTTTGGTTTGAAGAATTCGAGATCGGCATGGTGTTCGACCACGAGTGGACCCGCACCCTGACCGAAACCGACAACCGCTGGTTCTCCCTGCTGACCATGAACACCCAGCCGGTCCACATCGACGCCCATGCCGCCGCCAAGACGGTGTGGGGAAGGCCGCTCGTCAATTCCCTGCTGACCCTCGGCTGCATGGTCGGCATGACGGTCAACGACACCACCTTCGGCACCACCGTCGCCAACCTGGGCATGAGTGACGTGAAGTTCCCCCATCCGCTGTTCGAGGGCGACACCATCAAGATGCGCACCACCGTTCTCGGCAAGCGCGAAAGCCGCTCCCGTCCCGGCGAGGGCATCGTCACCCTGCGCCATGAGTGCTTCAACCAGGATGGCGTCCTGTGCGGGGTGTGCGACCGCGCGGCGCTGATGATGAAGCGACCGGTGGCGGCATGAGCGACGACATGAATGGCGGCGGCGGTCAGCGCGTCCTCGTCGTCGGCGGCACCTCGGGCATCGGCTTGGCCATAGCCCGGCGGATGCTGCCCGACGCCGCCCACGTCGTCATCGCCGGCCGCAGCGCCGAGCGGGGGACCGCCGCCGTTGCGGCCCTCGCCGACGCCAAGGTGTCGTTCGTGCAGGCCGACGCCGGCCGGGCCGCCGACTGCGCCGCCATGGTCGAGGCCGCAGCCGAACGCATGGGCGGCATCGACGCCCTGTTCTCCTGCGGCGGCGGCAACCCGATGCCGCGCCTGCTCAAGGACATCCCCCTGGAGGATCTGATGGGGCAGGTCACGGCCTCGCTGGCGCCGACTATCGTGCCGGCGCGGGCGGTCCTGCCGGTGATGACCCGCCAGGGGGGCGGTTCCATCGTGTGCATCGCCTCCGACGCCGGCAAGCTGGCGACGCCGGGAGAAGTTGCCATCGGCGCCGCCATGGCGGGCATCATCATGTTCTGCCGCGCCATGGCCTATGAGGTAAAACGCCAGGGCATCCGCGTCAACTGCCTGACCCCCTCGATCGTTGAGGGCACGGCGCTGCACGACACCTTGATGGAGGACTCCTTCGCCGGCCGCCTATTCGGCAAAGCCAAGTCGCTGGCTCACCTGGGGGTCGTCCAGGCAGACGACCTCGCGGAAATGGCCGCTTTCCTGGCCGGTCCAGGGGGGCGCCGGATCACCGGGCAGGCCATTTCAGTGACCGGGGGGATTTCGGCCATCTGAACAAAATGCCCCCAACCCTCTTGAGATCGCCGGATGGGCATGTAGTACTGTCTCCTTTGCGAGTTCCGCGCCGCCTCTCGCAACCTCCGGCCTAATCCGCCGGCGGCCCCGATCGCGGCCCATAAAAAAAGTAGAGTCGCGTCCCCAGGGGCGCGACCCGCCAAAGCGGAGGAAAAAAGCAGCATGAGCCAGTCCACGGCAGCCCGACCCCGAGCCCGCATGAAGGCGGAGATCGCCCGCTCCGAAATCCTCGCCGCGGCGGCAGGCATGATGCGGCAGGTCGGGTATTCCGACATGTCGCTGCGCGATCTCGCCACGCAGGTGAACATGAAAGCCGGCAGCCTGTACTACCACTTCGCCTCCAAGGACGAACTCGTCACCGAGGTCATGCGCATCGGCGTCGAAGCGGTTGAGGCAGCGGTGCGCAGCGGGCTGGACGAGCACCCCTCGGCGTCGCCGCAGGAACGAATCATGGCTGCCGTTACCGTTCACCTCGACACCCTGCTCAAGCGCAGCGACTTCGTTTCGTCGCACATCCGCTGCTACCCCTTCGTGCCGGTGCCGGTGCGCGAGCGCCTGCGCGAAGTGCGGCGCAGCTACGACCAGTTGTGGCTGAGCCTCATCCGGGCCTACCTGGGGCCGGAGGCAAGCACCGACGACGTCCGCTACCTGCGGCAGGTGCTGATCGGCGCGCTGAACGGCACCCTGGAGTGGTTCAACCCCGAGCGCGATTCCGTGACCGAGTACGCCCGCCGCATCGAAACCTTCCTGCTGCCGCAGAAACCGAGATAAGCCGATGACCTTTCGTACCTATCTGTTCGTTCCCGCCGACAGCCCGCGCAAGATGGAGCGAGCCCTCCAGTCCGGTGCCGACGCCCTCATTCTCGACCTCGAAGACTCCGTCGCCGCCGACCGCAAGGACGCGGCGCGGGCAGAGGTGGCGCGTTTTCTCGATGCCCCCGCCCCCATGGCCCGGTTCGTGCGGGTCAATGCCCTCTGCACCGGCCTGACCGAAGCCGACGTGGCCAGCACCGCCGCCGCCCGGCCAGACGGGTATGTCCTGCCGAAGTGCGAAGGCCCCGACGACATCGAAACCCTCTCCGGTCTCGTCGACCAAGCCGGCGGCGCCGCCTCCGTGCGCATCATGGCGATCGCCACGGAGAGCGTGCGCGCGGTGCGCCGGCTGATGCGGGAAAACTGGTCCCACCCCCGCCTGAGCGCCCTGACCTGGGGCGGCGAGGACCTGTCCGCCGACATGGGCGCGTCGCGCAACCGCGACGCCGGGGGCGCCTACCTCGGACCCTTTCAACTCGCCCGCAACCTGACGCTTCTGGCGGCGCTGGAAGCCGGGGTCGAGGCCATCGACGCCGTCTACACCGATTTTGCAAACGCCGAGGGACTGCGGGACGAGACAGCCGAGGCGCGCGATCTCGGCTTTACAGGCAAACTCGCCATCCACCCGGCGCAGGTGGCGCCCATCCACGACGTCTTCCGCCCCGATCCCGGCCAGGTGGAGTGGGCCAGACGGGTCATCGCCGCCCTCGCAGCGGCCGGCGGCGGCGTGGCACGGCTGGACGGCGAAATGCTCGACCGCCCCCACCTCCTCCAGGCCCAACGCATCCTCGCCCGCTGCAACCCGTCACTATGAACGGGAGTTATGTGTGACCTGCTCCCCGCAAATTCCTCCAGTTTGAGGTAGAGTCTCCCACAGCAGGGAAGACCACCAAATGAAGCGCACCCTGACCGACATCCAGGCAGAGCCGGAAGGCTCCACCCGTTGCATCAGTGGCGCACGCCGGGCCAGCCGGGATGGTCAAAATGGGTGCCGTAGGCGTCGAGGGCCTGAACGATGCCGACGGCTCCGGCCATGCGATCCGGGCCAGCCTCCATCGTCTCGGCGCCATTCATCGCCTCGGCGAGCACGAGGTGAAGCTGTTCGTCGGCGGCGGGCGGCAGTTTGCAGTTCACGAACATGTATTCGAGGTGGCCGTTGATCTTTTCGGCCAGCGCGCCATAACCTGCTTCGGACAGCTTGCCCTCGTGAATATCCGGCAGCACCGCCGTAAGGTCGTGCAGAATGCCGTTCATGCCCTTGCGCAGGGGCGCGTCGGTCTGCCATTTGGCGCCGTGGTTCAGGGTGAGATCCGACAGGCCGGATACCTGTCCGGAGTGTTTATGCGTTTCGGCGGCGTGGACGGGCATGGACAGGCCGAGGGCGGCAGCGAACAGGATGGCGACATGAATCTTCGCAGTCATCGGGGACCTCCGTGGTTGTGTCTGCCGCGAAGACTGAGACCGCCAGCTTAAGCCAGCCTTAAACGGGAAACCGCACGCGTACGCCAAGCCCACGGCCGTGGAGGCCTTCGCCCAGAGTGATCCCGGCGCCGTGCAGCTCGGCGATGCGCGCCACTATCGACAGGCCGAGGCCGCAGCCGTCGATACCAGTCCCGAGGCCGCGGTGAAAGCGGTCGAACGCCTTGGGCCGCTCGTCGGGCGGAATGCCTGGGCCGTCGTCAAGGACCGCCAGTTCCAAGGTACCGGCGTCGCGGCGCACGGCGACATCAATCCGGCCGCCAGCCGGCACATAGTGCAGCGCATTCTCCAACAAGTTGCGGAGCAGCACCGAGAGCAGGTGCGCATCGCCGCGCATAACCGCTCCGGCTGCCGTCTCCGTCACGCCGAGGTCTATGCCTGCCCGGGCTGCATCGGCGCTCCACTCCCCCACCATTTGGGCGGCCAGCCCGCCAACATCCACGGCGCCTGCCACTGGCATGGTTTCCAGACGCGCCAGCATCAGCAACTGCTCGACGAGATGGGCAACACGTTCCGTACCCACCACCACGGCAGAGAGTGCGGCCCGTCGCTCGTCGTCGTCGCGGGCAGCCAACGCGACTTGTGCATGGGTGCGGATTCCTGCCAGAGGCGTGCGCATCTCGTGCGCCGCATCGGCGGTGAAGCGCCTCTCCCGCTCGATCAGGTCCACCACGCGCTCAAACAGTCCGTCCAGCGCCGTGACCAGCGGCTTGACCTCTTTCGGCACCGGCACCGCCAGGGGAGCGTTGTCCTCGGGATCGCGCGCCCGCACCTGCGACGCCAGTACACGGAGCGGCGCCAACCCCCAGCCGACCGACAGCCAGATCACGAGCCCGAGCACCGGCACCGCGATCAGCAGCGGGTGCATCAGATGTGCAGCGACGCTTTCGGCAAGGGCGGCTTGCAACTCCGCCGATGGCATGCCCGCACTGAGCATCGCGTCAATCTCCCGGCGGGCGTCGAGATAGGTGAATCCGGCAGTCGCCAGCCAGGCGATGAGGATGCTCGCCGACAAGATCGCCATCAGGCGGCTGCGGAGCGAACCATGCATCAGAATGCCGCCGGGATGGTATAGCCGACGCCGCGTACGGTGCGAATTACCTCGGGGAACAGCTTGCGGCGCAGGTGGTGGACGTAAACCTCTACAGCATTGCTCTCGATTTCTTCGCCCCAGCCGTACAGGCCGTCCTCGATCTGCGCTTTCGACAACACGCGCCCCGCGTTGGCGGCGAGCCGTTCCAAAACGGCGAACTCGCGGGCGGAAAGCTCGACCGGGTTTTGGTCCAAGGTGGCCTGGCGGGCCGCAGGATCGATCGCCAGCCGCCCCAACCGCAGCATCGGATCCGCGCCGCCACGGGCACGCCGCAGCAGCGCCCGCAGGCGCGCCTGCAGTTCCGCCAGATCGAACGGCTTGACCAGGTAGTCGTCAGCCCCGGCATCAAGCCCGCCGACCCGGTCCGCAATGGCGTCCCGCGCTGTCAGGATCAGTACCGGCACCGTGTTGGAGGCGCTGCGCAGCCGCCGCAGGACCGCCATGCCGTCGCGTTTCGGCAGCCCGAGATCGAGCACCACCGCATCGTAGCTCTGTGCCGCCAGCGCGGCATCAGCGCTGTCGCCGTCCTCGGCCCAGTCGACCACGAAACCCGCCTGGCCGAGCCCGGCGCGGATGCCCGCACCCAGGAGCCTGTCATCTTCCGCCAGCAGAATGCGCATGCCGCCGTCCCCTCAGCCGTCCTCGTAACTCCTGTTCGTCGACCTGATAGCAGACCGGCCATTCAGACTTTACCAGGACGTTTGGCCGCCGCCACAGCCTTGTACGACAGTCCGGACCATTTTCAGTCCGATCCGGCGCTCACTGTTGGAGTTTCAGAGTGCGGAGCCGCAGGGCGTTGCCGATGACCGAGACGGAACTTAGCGCCATGGCCGCGGCGGCGATGATCGGCGAGAGGGTCCAGCCGAAAACCGGATAAAACACGCCGGCCGCAATGGGGACGCCCACGGCGTTCAGCACCTCGGCCTCGATGCCGAGCTTGCGCGCGCCCGCCATGGCCGCGTAACTAAGATCATTCAGCCTCCGGCGAACCCGGGGCGGTTCATCAGTCCGCCGTTCCGAACGGCGGCCTCTTCGTCCGGGTGGAGGAAGAGGTCCAAGGCAGATCATGGGACCCCGGAAATCGCACCCTACTAGAATCCGCTCTCCCGCAGAATCACCGAAGCAACGCGACGGAAGACGCGCGCGACCAAGGTTTCGGCCTGCCCCTCGATGATGGCGGCGCCACGGTGTTGCTGTAGAACCTGAATGCCCGGCAGGGCCACCGTTGCCTGGTAGGTGCCCGACGTGGGGCGGAGAGAGCCGTCCGCCTCCTGACGGACCGCAACGCCGCCGCCGCCGACGGAGGCCGAGAGCACGTCGTCCAGGCGGTCCAGGGCGACGGGCGGCAGGGCTCCCAGGGGGCCGCGCAGCTCAATGTCGCCCCGCCCCTGGGCGCGGAACGTCACGACGTTGCCGGCCCGGACCTGGCCCAGCGCGTCTTCGGGGATGTACAGCGTCAAGCGGCCGTCCCGCGCCGCCACGACGCGGCCTAGAAGGACGTCCTGATTGACCCACAAGCCGGGACGCAGCGCCGGAGGCAGATCGACCACCCGCCCGTCGATCGGCGCGCGCAGGGCGAAGCGGTCCTGTTGCTTCCGGAGGCCGGCGAGGCGGGCGTGCAGCCCCAGCACCTCCTGGCGCAGGGCGGCGGCGTGCTGGATGCCCTCGCCATCAATTAAAGCTTGGTCGTAGCGGACCTTTGCCAGGTCGAGGTCGCGCTCGGCCTGGGCGGCACGGAACGCCAGATCGGGCGACGACAATCGGATAAGGATTTTTCCCGCCGCTACCTGTTGGCCCGGTGCCACCAGGATCTCCTCGATCCGGCCGGGGACGGGGGTATGGAGAGGGCTGACCACCGCCGCATTCAGGACCGCGGGAACCTGGATCGCGCTCCGCCACGGGACGAGGCAGGCGGCCAGGAGGACGGCGCCGGTCGCCGCGGCGAGGACGCCGCCCCGCGTCCACCGGCTGTCGCGGCGGCGCTTCCACCATACCGCCAGTTCGGAGGCCACCGGTCGCGCGATGAAGGCCCAAATCTCGACCAGGAACAGGACGATCCCCAGGATTTTGAAGAAGAAGTGGTAGACCAGCAGCGCGATGCCGAGAAACAGGATCAGCCGGTAGACCCAGGTCGCATACGCATATGCGATCAGCACCCGCCGCAGGCGTGGTTGGAGGGCCTCGGGCGGCGGGTCGTCCATGCCCAGCAGGGCGCGCCGCAGCCGCCATCGGCCAAGCGCGAAAGCGCGGCCCTGGAGGTTGGGCACCTCAAGGAGGTCGCTGAGCAGGTAATAGCCGTCGAAGCGCATGAACGGGCTGGCGTTGATGAGCACCGTCCCCACCCAGACGGTGGTGGCCAAGACGAACAGCGTCGCCCTCACCGGGCCGTCGGGGACGAAGCTCCACAGCACCAGGGCGACGGCGGCGAGCAGGAGTTCGGCCACCACCCCAGCCACGCCTACCCGCAGCCGCTGGCTCTTTGAGGCCAGCCGCCACGCGTCGCCGGTGTCAGTGTAGGGCACCGGGAACATCACCAGGAAGGCGACGCCCATGGTCGGAACGCGACCCCCGAACCGGTAGAGGGTCAGGGCGTGGCCCAGTTCGTGGACGACCTTCGACAGCACGATGCCGATGAGGATGCTGGCCGCCCCCTGCCAGGTGGCATAGGCGGTGAAGGTGCCCAGGAAGGCGTCCCACTGCCGGCTCGCCAGGAATCCGCCGATCATCGCAAGCCCCAGGATGAGCCAGGGGAGATGCGGGCTGAACAGCCAACCGGTGGCCCGCGCCAGCGCGGGCAGGAACCGGGCCGGGCGGACCAGGGGAATGCGGAAGAACAGGTAGCCGTGCAGCAACTGGGCGAACAGGTCCGGCCGGGGCGGCGGGGTCACAGGCGCGCCGGCCCCGTCCAGCAGGTGGGCGCGCTCGAGGAACCCGGCCATGGCGTCGATGTCCTCGGCTTCGGCCTCCACGGTGGTCTCGCGGGCGAGCCATGCCAGCAGGGCATCGGGCGTGCCGGCGTCCCAGCGGCTGAGTATCTCGAACCCGTCCTGGTCGAACCGCATGTAGCGGTGCCGGGCCGGATCGTAGAGAAGCCACGTCGGTTCGCCCGCGCGCGTGCGTGCCCCGGCCATGAGGACCAGGTCCTGGCGCAGGGGAGGCAACTGGCGGAGAGGCTGGACCGCTGCGGTCATAGGCCCACCGCTTGGCGCACCGCCGTCAGGGGCCGGCGGAAGAGGTACAGGAACAGGGGTACCGAGCCGCCTTCGATGCGGGCGGTGCCGCGCAGGCCGATGCGCGGCCGGGCGCCGTCCGCGAACGCGGCATCAACGCGGAAGGCCACCGTGCCGTCGGCCATGGGCGCGGCTTCGTAGCTGATGCGGACGACGGTGGCGTCCACCGGGTTCACCGGGTCGACGGCCAGGAACAGGCGCACCGGCGCGGCATCGGGCAGGGCGATGGCGTCGTCGGCCGCGAGATCGATGCGCACCGCGACGTCTTCGGCGGCGGCCACCACCATGACCTTCTCGCCCGTCCGCACCGGCTTGCCCGCCCAGTCCCCGGCATCTGCGAAGATGGCGACGCCGGCGATGGGCGCGGTCACGGCGACGCGACTCAGCATGTCCTCGGCATGGTCCAGCTTGGCCTTGCCCAGCGCCACCTCGCGGCCGCGTTCCTCGATGGTGGCCTTGGCGCGCGGGTCGAGGAAGGCAGCTTGCCGGGCCTGGACCAGGCGGGCGCGGGCCAGATCGAGCTCGCGCCGCGCAAGCTCGGCATTGGCGGTCAGGGCGGTGTCGTCGAAGGTGAACAACACGGTGCCGGCCTCCACCGCCTGGTGGGGCGCGACGGCGAGAGTCTCTATGACGCCCTCCATGGGGGCGGCGACGACGTGCGGGCGGGCCGGCACCACCTCGGCCGGGGCCAGCACCGTCTGGCGTACCGGCAAAGCCATCAACCCGGCCACCGTCAGGGAGAGCCCGAAAAGGAGCATGCGGCCCCGGCGGGTCTTGCCCGGCAGGCGCAGGGCAGCCCAGCGGCGGCGCCGCGACAGGGACACCCAGGCATGGGCGTAGCACCCGGCGAGATGGTCGAGCAGCACCTGCTCGGACTCCTGCCACGGCTTTTCGCGGGTCACCCACAGGCCACCCAGGAACTTCCCCCCGGCAGGGGCCAGCGGTAGCCACAGCCCTTCCGGCGGGCTCCATTCGCGCCAGTCGTCCTCGGTCGTCGCCGACGCCAGGAGGTCGCGGCTCACGATCTGTGCTTCGTTCTTGCGCGGCAGCCCGGCGACAACGGTCTCAAGCCACTGGGCGAACGGGGAGTTACGGTCGGCCGAAGGAACATTGGACAACGCGCGCACGCGCGGACGCCCGGCGGCATCCACGATCATCACCACCGCTTGCCGGCACTCGACCAGCTTGCGCGTACCATTGGCCATGACAGACAGCAGTGCGTCGGCCGAGGCAGCATCGCGGGCGTCCTTCTCCAGGTCGATGAAGACGCCGAAAAGGCGCTCGGTCGTGTGCCGGGCAAGGGCGGCGGTCACGGCCGCGCCTTCTGATGGTCGAAGGTCACGCGGCCGCTCATGCCGGTCAGGATGCCGTCTTCGGACGGCGTCAGGCGGCCGAACACCTGGACCGACTGACTGACCGGGTCGATCTCTCCGCCCAGGCGAGTCACCTCCGCGCTGTACCGCAGGCCAGTGGCGTCCATGGCTAGGGTGAAGGGCAGGCCGACGGTGATGAATCGCAGCCAGGTCGACGGAACCAGAACCTCCACCTCCATGTCCCCTTCATCGACGATGGCGAGTAGTTCGCTGCCCGCCGCGACGCTTTCATGGGGCGCCACCATACGGGCGACGACGCGGCCGTCGAAGGGGGCGGCGACGGTGCAGAACCCGGCGTCGACGTTGTGCATCAGGAGCTCGGCGCGGGCCTTGCGCAGTTCCGCCTCGGCCAGCTCCACGTCGGCCTCGCCGACCGACTTCAGGGAATGCATGCGGCGCACCGAGGCCAGGGTGGTTTCGGTCGCCGCGACCACGGCCCGCGCGGCGGCAACCTGCGCCTCGATGCGGCGGCAGTCGAAGGCGACCAGGGTGTCGCCCCGTTTGAACGTCTCGCCCACCCGCCGCGTCACCGACCGGATGGGCGCGCTCACCTGGGCCGACAGGACGGCGCGGCCGGGCGCCACCATCCGGCCGCGCACCGCCATGTCATCGCCCTCCTCCCCGATTTCGGACGCCAGGGCCGCCGGAGACAGGCCGCTGGCGGCCAGGGCGGCTGCCAGAAACAGGGCCGGGATGGGGGAGCGCGACGTGCTCATGGCGCCTCCGCGATCAAGACGCTGCGGCGGCGTTGGAGGGCTCGGTGGCCCCCAACTCGGGCAGGTCGCCCGAGCGCCAGCGTTCGAAGGTCTCGCCCAGGGCTTCCTTCGCGCCGTCCAGGGAACGCGGATCGGCCGCCTGCAGCGGCAGAGGATCGGCCCCGATGGTAGCGAAGAAAGCACCGTAGGTGTCCTGGACGTCGGCATAGGCAAGATCCTGCCGCAGGCGTGCCTGCACGGCCAGAACCTCGTCGCGGATGGCCTCGAGTTCGCTGCCCCGACGCGCCTGCCGGGCGGCGCGCGAGGCATCGCCGATGCCGTCCTCGACCACGCGGCGGCGCTGGGCCAGCGCGAACTGGCGGATGGCCGAAGCGTTGCGCAGGGCGGCGACGTGGACCTGGCTGACCACCGCCATGCTCAGCGCCATGCGGCGGACCTCGGAAAGCTGTACCTTGCGCTCGGCGGCGTCCAGGGTGGCGGGCAGGCTGGCGACGTTGAGCAGGTTCCAGGTCAGGCTTGTGCCCAGGTTGGCCCAGTCCTGGTTGATGAGGTAACGGTCGTCGTCATAGTGAACGCCGGCAAACAGGTTCAGGCCCGGCAGCATCTTCAGGATGCCGACCTTGGACTCGCGGGCGTAGATGCGGGTCTGGTAGGTCTCGCCGCGCAGCTCGGCCCGCTGGTGCAGGGCGACGATCTCGGCCTGCTCGACGGTCAGCGGGAAGGCGGGCGGGGCGTCGAAGTCGGTGCCGTCGACGGCCAGGGCGTAGGGCGTGCCGGGCGGGATGTTCATCAGCGCCGCCAAGTTCTGGCGGGCGGTCATCAGGTCGCGGCGGGTGGCGTCCAGCTGTGCCAGCGTGTCGAGAAGGGCGCGTTGGTAGGTCAGGTGGTCGACCTTGCTGCCCAGGCCCTCGGCGACCAGACGCTCGGAGTTCTCAAGCGCCTCGCCCACCCTGTCGGCCAGGGCGCCCAGAGCGGGCAGGCTGCGCTCTGCGGCGGCGACGCGCCAGTAGGCCGCCCGCACGTCCTTGAGGATGTTGTGCACCACCTGGCGGCGGCGCTCCTCGGCCATCAGGGCCATGTCGGCCTTCTGGCGGGCGCGGATGTAGCTGACGCCGAAGTCCAGGACGTTCCAGGTCATCTCCAGATCGGCGGTGTTGTGGACGCGCTCGGTGCTGACCGACTGCGTGCTGCCGGGCGTCACCAGGGTGCCCTGGATGTTGCTGCGGGCGTGGTAGCCGGCCTCGGCCGTCACGCGGGGCAGCAGGTCGTAGTGCGACAGGTCGAGTTCCGACAGGGCGACGGCCTCTTCCATCAGCTTGAGGCGATGGTCGAGGTTGTACTTCAGCGCCCGCGCCGAGGCCTCCTCCAGGGTGATCGGGCCGGTCACCGGCTCCTGGTCGGCGTACATGGCCGCCATGTCGTGGGCGACGCGCAGGGCGGTCTCGTCGGGCGTCAGGGGCACCGGCGTGACGGAGCAGGCCGACACCATGAGCGCGAGGGCGGGAAGCGCCACGACGCGGCGGAAAATCCCGGATCGTCCGGGCAGGTTGGTCAACACGGTTTAATCCCCCGTTCTCTGTAAACGCCCCCCGGGCGCCAGGTCTGCTTTAATGGAATTGCGCGGGCGCGCTCAGGCGCCTGGGCCGGGAGCCAACGCCTTCAGGGCCTGCGCCAGGGCGTCGACGGGTTCGCGGACGGCGTGGCGGGCGGCGGCCATCTGCCAGTTCAGGCCCCTGTGGCCGTTTGCGGCCGAGGCTTCGCCTTCACTTCCCACGGCACCGTCGAAAACTGGGTCCTGAATGTCGTCGAAATCGCCCACGCCATCCGTCCGTCCCAGCGCCCCCAGGTCTCCGAAGCCGCCGCCGAGGATGCTCCCCGTCCGCTCCGCCGACGGGGGCCACCCCAGTCCGCCCGGCGTCCCTACGGACGGGGCTTGCGACTGTAGGCGGACGGCTTGGCCGACCGGCGTGCCGGACGTCTCGATGCCGCTCACCGAGCCCAGGCGCCCGAGGATGGCTGAAGTCACCTCGCCGGTGCCGCCTCCGGCAAGGGCATCCTGGATCGCCGAGGAAACCGGGGCGTCGGTCGCTGCGGGGCCGACCATGGGGAGCGGCGGCGGCGCGACGGCCGGCGCAGGCCGTTCGCCGTTGCCCCGTGGCGGCGGCTGGAAGGCCACCGGACGATTTTCGATGCCGATGGCCATGGACTGGGTCGCCATTCCGTCGTGGGCGTCTCTGGCCTCGAGGGTGAGGTGCGCCTCGCTGCCGGTGACGCTGGCCGTGAACGACACCCGCGCCCCCCTGAGGAAGGTTTCGATGGCGCTGGCCGAGCCCGCCAGGAGCAGCGCACCGGAATCCGACCCGGCCACGACAACCCCGTGGCCGGAGGTCGCCGACAGCGTCCCGATGTCCACCGACAGGGCGACCAACAGGATGTCGCCGTCGATGTCGCTCAGGCGCACCGCGCCGAGGTCGAGCGGCGCGGTCTCGTTCCGGTATGCCGTCGCCGCGTCCGGCAGGTCGCCGACCACGGGCGCGTCGTTGACGGCGGTGATGTCGATGGCGACGGTGCCGAAGGTGGTGGCGCCGCTGCCGTCCTGGTCGTTGCCGGTGAGGCTCAGAATGGCCGCGCCCGGGCCGTTGACGTCGGCGGCGCCGGTGTAGGTGACACGGCCGGAGGTGCCCAGCCAGGCCTGCACCGCCGCCATGGAGCCGCTCAGGGTCAGGGTGCCGGTGGTGGAGCCGGAGACGGCGACGCCGCCCCCCGAGGCCGCCGACAGGCTGCCCGTTGTGACCGACAGGACCAGCGTGTAGTCGTCGTCGGCCGGATCCACGTCCGCCAGCACCACGCCCGACAGGTCGAGGCCCGTCGGCACGTCCTCGGTGACGGTGACGCGGCCCGGCAGGCCGGTGGCGGTCGGCGCGTCGTTGACCTGCGTCAGGTCGATCCGGACGGTCCCCAGCGCCACGCCGCTGTTGCCGTCGCCGTCGTCTGCGCTCAGGGTCAGGGTCGCCGCGGCCGCGCCGTAGGCGTTCGCCGCGCCGGTGTACTTGATGGCCGAGGCGTCGCCCAGGAAGGCGTCGATGGCGGCCACGGTGCCGGTCAGGGTCAGCTTGCCGGAGCCGTTGCCGGTCACGGTGACGCCACCTGCCGAGGTTGCCGCCAGGGTACCGGCATCCGCCGTCAGGGTGAGGGCGAAGTCAGCGTCCGGGGAATCTCCGTCGCTCAGGATGGCGCCGGACAGGTCGATGGCAAAGGTCGCATCCTCGTCTCCGCTCACGGAGGCGGGAAGGTCCGTCAGCGTCGGCGCGGCATTGGGAGGCGCGACGTTGATGGTCGCCGTCGCTGCGGTCACGTCGCCGCTGCCAGCGCCGTCGTTGACGACCAGCGTCAGGGCGTCGATGCCCGGACCGTGCGCATCGGTGGGCGGCGTATAGGTGACCCGGCCACTTTTCAGGAACGCCTCGAGAGTCCAAATCGGCGCGGTCAGGGTCAGGGAGGTGGTCCCTGCGCCGCTCACGACGAAACCCGCCGGGCCGCCGATATAGTTCAGCGTGCCGCTCGTCACGCTCAGGACAGCCTTGAAGGCCGGCTGCGCGGGCGAGGTGATCATGGCATCGGGGTCGTTGAGCCTCAGAGCGGCAAGATTGAGGACCAAGGTCGTGTTGGTCGCCGTGGTGATTGTGCTGGGGAACCCGGTCGGAGCCGGCGCATCGTTGACGTTGGTGACGTCGATGTTGATCGCCCCGATCGACGTGAGGCCTGCTGACTCTCCATTGGAAATCCGGACGGCGATGGCATCAACCCTGTTCCCGGCCACATCGACGTTCGCCGTATAGGTGACGGCGGTGGCCGAGGCCAGCCAGTCCGTGATCTCGGCAATGGTGCCGGTGATCGTCAAGGTGGACGTGCCCGACCCGTTCAGAACGGCGGTGCCGAACGCGACGGCCTCCAGGATGCCGTGGCCGACCGAGAGGTGCAGGGTCATGGCGGCCGTCGGCGAAGCACCGCCGGCGGTCAGGGCCAGAGCGGACAGATCGAAGGCCGTGGGCGTCTCCTCGACCGCCGTCAGCTTGCTCGGCGCGAAGGACAAAGTGGGTACGTCGGCCCCGGTGCCGGCCTCGATGGTCACGGGGACATAGGCAAAGTTCACATTGGCGCCATCCCCGTCGCTGCCCTGAAACTGGAGCGTGTCGGATGACGGGGCGGAGACGTTGGGCCGCCCCTGCAAGGAGATTGGGGTGCCGGAACTCAGCCATGCCTGGATGTCGGAGACCCGGCCCGTAAGGGTCAGGAACGACGTCCCCGATCCGGTGACCATCACCCCGTCGCCGGAGGAGGCGCTCAGGTAGCCGCCGGACATGGCGGCGAGGAACAGGCGAAAGGTGGGGGCGGAGGAATCGACGTCGGTCAGCACCACCGACGACAGGTCGAGCGGCGTGGCCTGGTTCTCGACGATTGTCAGGGACGGGGGAAGCCCGGTCATGGTCGGGGCGTCGTTGAGCCCGGCGATGTTGATGTCGATGCTGCGCAGGACGATGTCCTCACCGCCCGAGGGGCTGGGAGAGGAAAGCGTCAACGTGTCGGCTGCGGGGCCGAACTGGTCGGCCTCAGGGGTGTAGCGGAGATAGATGCTCGAGTAATCCAGGAATTGCATGTTGAGGTCGGACGGTGTCCCGGTCACCGTCAACCGGCTGGTGCCGCTGCCCGTGACGGTGATCTTGGTCATGGACGACATGGTCAGGATGCCGTGCTCGACCGTCAGGATAAGGGTCTGGGGTTCACTGTCGAGGTCGATGAGCGTCAGCCTGGAGATATCGAGCCCTTTCGGGGTGTCCTCGGTCACGTTCAGGGGACCGGCGTCTCCTATGAAGGACGACGGATCGTCGACCGGCGTGACGTCGGCCTGGATGGTGTTGGTGACGACGTTGTCATCGCCGTCATCGACGCTGACGGTGATGGTCGTATAGTTCATGCCGCTGGCGTCGGCCTGGGGGGTGAGGATCACCCGGCTCGCATCGGCAAGATAAGCGGTCAGCGCGGCGACCGTGCCGGTCAGCGAGATGGTGCGGCCTCCGGTCATGGTGGTGACGGTAACGCCGTCGGCCGACGTCGCGCCGACATATAGCAGCGGATTTCCGATGGTGATGGTGAAGGCGCCGGAGGAGTCTGCGTCGCTGATGACCAAGCCGGACAGATCCAGCGCTCCCGACATGTCTTCCGTCAGTGTGACGAGGGACGGAAGCCCCGTCACCGTCGGCGCGGTGTTGGGTGGCGCGACGTTGATATCCACCGTGCCGATGGAATAGGCGCCGGTGTCGGTGTCCGTGCCGCTGAGGGTCAGGACGGCAATGCCTTCGGTGACGCCGGTGTAGGTGATGGGCCGGCTCGCGTCATTGAACCAGGATTCCACCAAGTAGGGCGGCCCTGAAAAGACCAGCGTGTCCGTGCCGCTCCCCGTGACGGTCAGGCCCCAAATCGTGCCTCCACTGATGGCCAACGTCCCGGAGTCCACCGACATGGTGAGCTTGAAGTCCACGCTTTCGCTGTCCGCGTCGAACAGATCGGCGTCGCTGAAATCAAGGAGCTTGGCGATGCCGACGCGACCGGCGAAGGAGTCCGGCAGGGCCTTGAAGCGTGCCTGCTGATCGACCTCGGTGATGTCCAGCGTTCGGGTTCCGTGGTCGATGGTCACGTCCAAGTATTTGGTCGAGAACGAGAGTTCCAGGACGTCGGTGCCCGACATGGCGCCCGAATTGTAGGTGATGTTCGTGGACGTGTTCAGCCAGGCGTCGATGTCGGCCGCCGACCCGGTCAGGGTCAGGGCGCCGGTGCCGGACCCGGTGACGGTCACGGTGCCGCTGCTGGTGGCCGACAGCAGGCCGCCGTTGGCGCTGATCGTCAGGTTGGTGGTCGTTACGCCGCCGTGGGAAAAGGCCAGGCCGCCCAGGGCGAGCGCCCCATCGGCGCCTTCGGCCAGGCTATTGCTGGCGTCCTGCAACATGCCGGTCAGGGCCGGGATGGGGCCGGTGGTGACTTCGGCGATATTGAAGACCTGGGATTGGTTGCTGGGGTAATTACTGAGCGAAAAGCGGACTTCATCGACGTTTTCCCACGCCAGCACAGTGGTGGCGCCGCCGTAGGGGACGGAAACGGTCTTGCTGTAGCCAGAAACCGCCGAACCATTCCGGTATCCGGTCAAGGTGACTGTTGCGGGATAGCCGGTGTCAATCTTCAGTTGGAGAAGGTCGATGTCCGTGCCGCTCGCGGTCAGCAGTGACATGGCGGCGATCCGGGCGTTCTGGGTGCTGGGATCGTTTCCCCGCCAGGAGAGGTTTCCGCTGTCATCCACCAAGAGCGAGGCCGTCTGGCCCGCGGAGGGCGTGATCTTGGCGACCCAGCCAAGGTCGTTGATGTTCCCGCTTGTGAAACTGCTGGAATAGGGGTTGTTGAAGGAATCCCAGTTGTATCGGGAGCCGAAATCAGCCCGCCCGTTGACGGGCGTCGTCACCAGCAGGCCGGAAAAATCAGTGGCCACAATGGCCTCGGCTTCGATGGTGCCGGTGGAGCGTTCCAGATCCCAGTCGCCGTCCAGGGCGCTGGCGCCGGTGGAGTCCTCGGATGCGGCAATGTCGGCGCCGGTCAACTCGGCCAGGGTCTGAAGGAAAGCCAGTCCCTCGGCGCCGGAGCCGGTGGCGCAGCCGTACAGCAGGATGTCGCCACTGTCAGACAATGCGGCGCCCCAGCGGCCCAGGGCATCGGCGTGGGCGGTGGCGTTGCCGGCGTCCAGGGTGGCGGTGCCCAGCAGGATGCCGCCGTCCTGGCCGTGGGACACCACGTGCACGGCGTCGAGGTCTTCGTACTGCGCCAGGATGTCGGCGATCATGGCCACGCCATCGGCGTCGGCCGGCAGGACGTAGACGTCGGCACCGCTTGGGATGGCCTTGAGGATGGCGTCCTTGTCGCTGATGCCGCCGTCGATGATGACCACTTGGCGCGATGCTTCCTGACCGGCGGCGGGGGCGCCCAAGGCGACCAGGGCCTCGGCCACCGTCTGGCCGTCGTCGGCCTCCGAGGCGGCGCTCGCCTGGGGGGTGGCGGGCGCGGGCGCGGCGTCCTGCGCCGGGTCGGCCGTCGCCTCGGCGGCCACCGTGGCCACGGCGGCGCCGTCGAACATCAGGCGGGGTTCCAGCTCCATCACGGAGGCCAGCTTGCGCGAACCGGTGCCAGTGGTCGTCATGTCGTCCATCCCTGCCCCATGGGGGATGGCGCCGACGCGTGGCCGGAAGCGCCGCCCCCTCTTTTGACTTAGTCCTTGCTCCCAATTAGCGAGGCCCGGGGCGGAAAGGGCAACATTGCATTTGTTACATTAGTTTGCGTTCGAACTCCGGGGCCGGCCTCAGGGGACGAAGATGTCCTTGAGGGCGCCGCGAACCTGGATCTCGGGCAGGACGTATCCGACCGAGCGGACCGCCTTCAGGGGCAGGGCGTGCTCCGAGGCGGCGAGCTTGTTGCGCAGCCGGGAGATCAGCACGTCCAGGCTGCGGTCTTCCGGGCCGCTGGCGGTCTTGCCCAGGGCCTGGAACAGGATGTCGCGGGACACGGCGACGCCGGGCTTTCGGGCGAGCAGGGTGATCATGTTGTACTCGGCCGTGGACAACCGGATGCTCAGGCCGTCGGGCGCGGTCAGCGTCCAGTCCTCGGGCGAGAATAGCCACACGGTCTCGGGCGCGGCCGGGGCACGGGCGGCGAGCCGACCCCACAGGCTGCGGATCATCGCCTCCAGCTCCCGCACGTCGAGGGGCTTTTCCAAATAGCTGTCGGCCCCCAGGCTCAGGCCATGGATGCGGTCGTCCACCCCCCGGCGCGCCGTCGCCATGATGATGCCGGCGCCGCAGGTGCCACGCAGCCGCTCCACCGCGTCCAGGCCGCTCTCGCCGGGGAGGTTGAGGTCCAGGACGATGATGTCGGGGGCGAAGGCGGGGAGAGCGGCGGTCAGCTCCTCCACCGAGCCGACGTCGTGCACCGTCATGCCGCGCCGGCGCAGGAACCGGGTCACGGGATCGCGAAAATCCTCCTCGTCATCGACCAGGATCACCTTGATGGCGGGCTCGGCGGCAGCGTGGGGCGGGGTCGTCATTGGGTGGCATCCTTCCGCGTCGTTTTCCAGTCATCCGCCGGCTCGACGGGCGTGCCGCCCTGCGGCACCGTCATGCGCACGATGCAGCCGCGCGCGCGCCCGGCATCCTCGGGCAGTGGATCGCGGATTTCGATGGTGCCGCCGTGAAGGTCGAGGATGCGCCGGGCGAGGAACAGCCCCAGTCCGGTGCCGGGGCGGTGCAGCCCGTACGCGGCACGATAGTACTTCTCGAACACGCGGGGGCGCTCCTCCGGGAGTATGCCCGGACCGTCGTCGTGCACATCGATGACGAAGTGGCGCGCCACATGCCCATCGGCCGTCGGCAGCAGGCGCGTCCGTGCCTCGATGGCGATGCCGGGGCGGCTCTGCCCGTACTTGCAGGCGTTGTCGATGATGCAGGAAAGGGCGATGGGCAGCAGGTAGGGGTCGGCGGCGAGTTGAGCCGCACCGCCTACCTGCCACCGCAGCGTCACGTCATACTCCGACGCCAGGTCGGCGAGAACGCCTTTCAGGTCGAGGGATTGGGCGCGGAGTGACTGGCTCGCGGTGGTCAGCCATTCGTCGGCTAGACAGCCTTCGACCAGGTTCGATAGCCGCCGGGTGGCCCGGCGGATGCGGGCGACGTCGTTCGCGGACTTGTGATCCTCGGGCGGCAGGTTGTAGGCGATCATTTCGCCCGCCGCACTGATGATGCCGAGCGGCGTGCGGAACTCATGGGAGATCATCGACAGGAAGTTGCGGTGCTCGCTCAGGGCGGCCTCGGCCGTCTTGCGGGCGGCGTCGAGGTCCACCACCTTGCGCCGCAGTTGGTTGCGCAGGCGCTCGGTCACCATGAGCGGAAAGCCCGACGCCAGGGTGAAGGACACCAGCACGGTCCACAAAAAGTAGGAGGTCGTGACCATTCCCACCCACATGGTCCGCCCCTCCACCGGCGCCCAAAGGAGTTCGGCGGCGATGCGGGCCAGGTTGATGCTGGCGTTGACGGCAAAGGTCGCGGCGAGCGCCCTCTGCGCAAGAGCGGCATGCCGGGGCGAACTGCGCGGTGCGCGGGCCAACGCCCAGGCCGCCAGCATCGACAGAATGCCAAGGCACAGCGAGACGATGATGACGCGGGACTGGAAATGGTCCGGTCTATCGTACAGCACCGTCAAGCTGGCGAACAGCGCCAGGATAACCGCGCCGACGGTCCGCCACGTCGGCGGATGGCCGGCGTACTTCTGATTGCCGATGGCGATCACGCCAACTCCGGCGGTGGTCAGGATGTTGGCGAACAGGATGGACAGGATGTCCGGAATGGTTTCACGCGCGTAGAGCAGGGCGGTGCCGCTGGCGAGCAACCCTAGACCCGCCGTCCATTCGGCAACGCCGGGCAAGTGCCTGTGCATGCGCCACAGCAGTCCGAGGGAAAACGTGGACAGCGTGAACAACGCCGTGACCAGCAGCATCAGCGTGCGCGCGTCCAGGTCCATCAGCCCCCCCTCTGCCGTGCCGCTACAACCGCCGGCGGGGCGGGGTGCGATCACCTTTGTGCGAACGGGCTGTTGTATGCGGAGATCACATCCAGTTCCACCTTTGCGTCGTTCGCGCGACACGGCGGCATCCACGCAGCGGACGATGCGCTGAGTGCGGGTACCGCGCCGCTGCGCCGCAGGTAATGACTGCCACGCTACAACGTCGGTCAAATCACAGTTTGCGCTGTGATTACAGCATGTTATAGAGAAAGCCCCAGTCCCATAGGACTCGGGCTTTTGAGTGTGCTCCGACGATGGTCCGAAATTGGCGGGCAGAAGAAGGCACTGCTCAGGGCTTCTGTGGCCCGGAAGCAAGCTCCTCCAAAATGCTCTCCACCAAGCCGCCGCTATCGAAGGGTTTGGCAAGGAAGGCGACGTTTCGGAAGCGCTGAGGGACGACCAGATCCACCTCGTAGCCGGTGGTGAAAATGAAGGGGCTGGCAAGGCTGAGGAGCTTGTCTGCGACAGGAAAAGATTGCTGGCCCTGAAGGTTGATGTCCTGCAGCGTGCAGTCTGGGACCATGAGGCGCTGTGCGCGGCGCGTGCTGCCTGACCCAACAAAGATCGCCGCTCCACGAACAAGCACCCATCGCTGAGCGCCGTTTGGTGTGACGACCCGGTATTCGACGTCGTAGCGGGATCCGATCACTGGATTGATGGCTCTTTCACTGGCCGAGGGGATGCGCGAATGTCGTCGGGATGGACACGGGCCAATATGTCGGCGGGCGTTACCGGATCGTCGTGCTCCACTCCGTAAAGAGCGCGTGCCCAACGGTCGGCCTGTAGGAGGTCATTTTCAAGATCGTGTTCCCACGTCCCGAGTTCGGACACGTCGAGGATCAGTTTCAGTCGATGCTCGGACGCTTCAGCGCGGAGAAGTGATTGATGTTCGCTGGTGATGTCGCGGGCGCAGGCGACTACGGCCTGAACCGCTCCGGCGGCGTCCTTGATCGGAAAAAGTCTTCCCGCCATCGTCGGACCGTGCCCGCCGCTGCTGGCGTTGTGCCAGCGAGTTCCAGTCCCTTCAGGCTGGCTCCGGTTTCGATCACGTGGCGAAGCAATGGTTCGGCCGCCGTTCTGATGGACGGGTCGGTCAGGATTTCCCAAGCGGATTTCCCAGCGTGTTCATCTGCGCTCACCCCGTTGAGTGCCGCCATGCCTGCATTCACAAAGACGAAGCGAAGATCGCGGTCCAGAACGGCGACGGGAAATGGAGTGATCCCCTCCCAATTTCCTGGACCGCTTGAGGTGAGAAAACTCTCGGTTACCTGAAGAAGGTCAACCGGGAGATGATCACCATGAAGAAGTCGAGCTTCAGCGAGGCGCAGATCGCCTTCATCCTGCGCCAGGCCGAGGAAGGGACGACGGTGGAGGAGGTGTGCCGCAAGGCTGGCATCTCGATCCAGACCTACTACCGCTGGCGCAAGAAGTACGGCGGCCTGATGCCCTCGAACAGGCACGTCCCCGCGCAGGAACACACCTCAACAGGGGTTGAGGCCACCCTGCCTTATGCAAACAACCGCCCCACCCGCGTCTCACGAAGACGCTCGGCGTCGCGGTCAATGAAGAGAGCGTTCAAGTTGAAACTGCGCGCCATCTGCGCGCCTTCCACGCTACCTTTCACCATCAGGGCCGTCGCCCAGGCATCAGCAGCCATGCACGTCTCGTGAATGACCGTGACCGAGGCGGGCGAGGCGACCAGGGGCGCGCCGCGCCGTGGGTCCATGGTATGCGACAGGCGGCGGCCATGGACCTCGACCCAGTGACGGTAATCGCCGGAGGTCGCCACGGCGGCATCCTGGAGCGCCAGGACGGAATGGGGCGCGCGGCGCTCGTAGTCCGGGATCTCCACCGCGATGGTCCAAGGCTCTCCGTCAGGCCGGAGCCCGAGCGCGCGCATCTCGCCGTCAATGCCGAGAAGGCCAGCCTGGAGACCAAGGTCGCCAAGCGTCTCGGCCAGTCGGTCGACGCCATACCCCTTGGCGATGCCATTCAAGTCGAGCGCAAGCGGCGAGGTCTTGCGGACGAAGTCTGTCGTTTTGTCGATCTCGAGCACATGATGGGCCGCCACCCGGTCAGCCGTCATGGCGCTGCGGATACGGTTGGATGTCGCGGCGTCAGGCCCGAAGCCCCAGGCCGTCGAGGCATCGCCCATCCCCACGTCAAAAGCACCGTCGGAGGCGCGCCCGATTTCGAGCCCGATCCGCAGAACCTCCTTCAGGCGCTCTGGCACCCTCACCCATTCGCCGACGGGCGCCGCGTTGAGGCGCATGAGGGCGCTGTCGGGCTTCCAGGTGGACATCTGCGCATCCACCTCGTCGACGGCGGCCTGCAGTGCCGTGCGGGCCGGGGCCGGGTCGAATCCCGGCGACGTGAAGAACAACGCGGACCACCGCGTACCCATGGTGGGCCCGCTCAGGGCGTGGCGCGTGAGGTCAGTAGACATCTTCGACATACCTCCCCTCGGCCTTCAGCACGGCCGGCGTGAGCCCGGCGGGCTCCAGGATTTCGGTCATCACCTCGGCCACGCCGGCGGCCATGGCACGCCCGCCGCAGATCATCACCAGCGCGCCGTCGCGGATCAGCCGAACCACCTCGGCACCCTCGCTCCGCAGGGCGTCCTGCACATAATGTGGCCGCGTGCCGCGTGAGACGGCGGTGACAAGCTGGGCAAGCCGGCCCTCGTCCTGCCAGGCGGACATCTCCTCATCGTAGAGAAAGTCGCTGGCCGGCTGACGCAACCCGAAGAAGAGGTGAATGGGCCGCTGCCGCGCATTGCCACGCACGAACCCCGCCAGAGGGCCTATGCCGGTGCCCGCACCGATGAGGATCAATGGCGCGCGGCCGCGGCCCGGATGGAAGCCGGGATTGCGGCGCAGGAAGGCGGCGACGCTGTCGCCGGGCTCCAGGGCCACAAGCTGACCCGAGCACAGGCCGCCGGCGTGCTTCTTGACCACGATCTCGACAAAGCCGTCGCGGCGCGCGGAGGCCAGCGAATAGAGGCGCGGCACGGACGAGCCTTCGGGCAGAATGCCGATCAGATCGCCTGCGGCGAAGCGGGCGAAGCCAGCCCCGCGCAGCCGCTGCCAGACCGTCGCTCGCGGCAGGGCAAAGCGCAGGATCGAGGTCGGCGCCTGCACCTCAACCCCGTAGTCGCGGCGCGAGACGAGCGTCAACGTCTCGGTCGCCGGCAGAACCGGCTGGTGAGCCAGGTCCAGGTCGATTGCCAGCGCCCGGCCGAGTGCGTGCCCCCAGCGCGCGAAGGTCTGCGGCGACTGGCGGTCGATCATGTCGAGGGGCAAAAGCTCGGCCCACCCCTTCGCCGCCGCCGCCGCCGCCACGGTCTTGGCGAAGGCGCAAAAGGCGGGGAAGCTGTGATCGCCGAAGCCGAGCACGGCCAGGGGCGCATCAGGGGCGCGGGCAAGCGCCTCCAGACGATCAAGAAATCCCTTGGCAGAGGCCGGTGCGTCACCGTCTCCATAGGTCGCGGCGAGGAGGATGATCCGTTCGGCGCCGGCATACCGCTCCGGTGCGAAGGCCGACATTGGTGCGGTGTGGACGCTCTGTCCCGCCTTGGTGAGGGCGGCATGCAGCGTGGCCGCGAAGCCCCAGGTACTGCCGCCCTCGCTGCCGACGAGAAGGATCGTCTCAGCCCCACTCGCGGGATGGTTGCTGCGGATGCGCGGCCGTCCGCGCCACCCGGCAAGCCAGACCCAAACGCCCGTGGCCCCCATCACAGGAACGCCAAGCGCCATCAGACCCAGCGCCAGCCCCAGCGTGGCGGCGCCCTGGCCGGTGTGCAGCATGTAGATGGTTTCCGAGACGTGCTGCCAACCGGTCAGATCAGTCCAGCTCAGGAGCTCCCCGGTTCCCTGGTCGAGATAGCCGGTCCCCTGTTCCGTCTTCAGCGTGAACACGTCGGTGGCGTCGCCCGCATAGGGAAAGGACAGGTCGCGCAACTCCGCGACCGGGGTTTTCCTGAGCAGATCCATCGCGCCGATTGCCGCGCCGACCTGTCCGCTGACTTCGGCCGGGGGGGTGGGAGCTGACCCCGCCTCGGGCAGCAGATCGAACGTGGCCGCCGACATCCACAGCGCCGTGGCCGAAGAGAGGAGAAGGCCGATGACGGCGATTCGGGTGATTTCGACATGAATCCGGCCCGGAAGCGGACCTCTCAGCCGTCCGAACCAGCGCCGCCAACCGCCCGTACGCCGAGCGACCAGAGCCGCGCCCGAAAGCGACAACACCAGCATCGCCGCCGCGCCCACCGCCATCACGATCCGGCCCCCATCATCGAGGAACAGAGAGCGATGCAGGTTGGTGAGCCAGCGTTCAAGCTGGTTGGGATCGGCCGAGGCCACGCCCTGGCCGGTCGCCGGGTCGATCACGGCGGCGCCGGGCCTGCCCTGGTCGAACCAGTAGGCTACAACCCGCCCAGACGGAGCGCGGCGGATCTGCTCGACACCCGGATAGTTGGCCTGGACGCGCTCAGCGAGCACGGCGACCGTCAGACCGGCATCAGCCTGCGGCGCGGCAAGGCGCTCTACCGCAGGGAAGACCGACAACGCGGCGCCGCTTAGCGCGAGCACCGTGACAAGAGCCAGGGCCAAAAGACCCGGCCAGCGATGAAGAGCGCGGATCATGGCCTGTCCCCTCACATGCCGTAGCTGAAATTGGCGATATAGCGGCGTCCCCTCACGGGTGCGCCCGCACCCTCCGTCGTCAGCGGCACCGCGATCTCATTCGGGCTATCGCGCATTTTCTCGACGGCGGCGTCGATGTGCAGGGTGTAGCCCGCGTCGAACAGGGCATCGGCCAAGTCGAGCGTTATTTCGAGCGTCCGACCGGCGCCCACGCTGGCGCCAGTAATGCCGTTGATCTGCGCCGTGTCGCCGCCGGTCGCGCGGTACCAGTCGGTCAAGTGCTCGTAGTACTTCGATTTACCGCCGGCCATCCACAGGCTGCCCGCGTAGGCGCCGGCAGGGTCGGTCACATAAAGGGCGAGGTACGCCCCGTCGCCGCCGTAATTGTTGAGCGTCGTGGTCAGTGTGACGGACCGCGCCATGGCGGTGCCGGGCAGCGCCAGGCCGGTGGCGAGGGCGGTGGTGAGAGCGAGTGTGGCGAGGAGGGACTTCATCTCGTCGGTCCTTGTTCGGGTTCGTCAGGTTTGAACACGGGCGCCAGGTATTCGCGGCGCCCGCGCACGATCAGTTGGTGCGGACCTGCGGCGGGGCGCCGGTGCCGAAAAGCCCGTTTGCCGGCGGCGCCGCCGTCCCGGCCGGGGCGGGCGCCGAACGACGGCGATCACCCCTATCGTCATCGTCATCGTCATCGTCATCGTCATCGTCATGATCGTCGTGCTCATCATCGTCACGCCGCGATGCCTTCCTTCCATCGTCATCATTGCTGGCAAGAAAAAACGCGGCCCCCGCGTTGCCGATCGTCATGACCGGGTCGCCACTGCCGCCAGGATCGCGGACAAGCGCGCTCAGCGCTGGAAGCCCCAGTGCGGCGATGACAGTGGCGGTGGCAAGAGCAATGGCGAGGGTGGATTTCATGGCAGGTGCTCCCTTTCTGGATGAAGCCACTGTGTCTGGGGCGGCTTATCGCTTCCTGACGGAACCGAAAGAACTGCTTCAGTTCGGCGTCAGGTAAGAAGGGCGTCTTCACGGACCTCCGTGGACATGTCCAGAAGGCACGTCACGCAGGCAGAACCCGGAAAAAAGGCGCCCCGGCTTTCGGGCCGAGGCGCACGGCGGGGCAGAAGGGCCGGCCGGGGAGGCAGGTATGGCTCAGCGGAACTCGAAGGCTTCGGAATGCACGCGGCGCGGCGACTGGTTCATGGCCTTCAACCCCGCCACGATGGTGTCACGCAATCCGCCGGGGCCGCAGAAGAACAGCTCCGCCTCAGAAATCGGGAAGGGAACCAGCCTTGTCAGCCGGTCGGCCGTCAGCCGTCCATCGGTCGCGCTGACCACAACCTGCACCGAAAGTCGCGGATGGCGGGCGGCCAAGGCCGCAAGGCGTTCGGCGGCAAAGGCCTCGCCCCGCGTCGTCACCACCCAGACCAGCGCGATCTCTGGTGCGTTGGCCTCGGTCAGTGCCTCGGCCCAGGCAAGAAACGGCGTGATGCCGATGCCGCCGGCCAGCCAGACCTGCTTGCGCACGCGTTTGCGAAAAAGGAAGCGGCCATAGGGCCCTTCTATGCGCACACCCTGGCCCGGTGACAACTGTGTGGAAAGGCGCCCGGTCCAGTCACCAAGCGCCTTGATTGCGAAGCGCACCGTGCCGTCGGCACTCGGCGCGCTGGCGATGGTGAAGGGATGCGCCTCGGCGAGGCCGGCATCGGGGACCGCAACGAAGGCGAACTGCCCCGGACGCCAGCGCATCATGCGGCCCTCGGGACGCAATGTGATCTCGGTCGTGGTGCCATGGTGATCGATGCTTTCCAGCGCGTAGCCACGCGGGCGCAAGGCAGGGGTCACGAACTGCGTGAACAGCCAAGCCACCAGCCCCGCCACGCTGAAGGCGTCGAGATAGAGGCCCAGCGTCCCGTCCAGCCCGGCGGGCTTGTCGATCGCCAGTTGGTGGAAGGCCGCGACGGCAAACAACAGCCCCATGAAACGGTGAGAGAACCGCCAGAGGGGCCAGGGCAGTTCCAGCCGGGTGAAGGGGATACGCTTGAGCCAACTGACCGCGATCAGGCCGATGAACCCATAAAAGGCGAACTCGCCGACATCCTCGGCCAGTTCACCCAAACTGGTTTCGCGGACGAAATCCTCGATATCCGGCTCGAACTGGTCATGCAGGACCATGAACACAAGGGCCGCGATGCCGAGCCACTTGTGAACCACATACATTCGATCCAGCCCGCCAAAGAAGGGCTCGACCAGCCGGGGCCGCGCGGCAAGGACCAGCGCAAGGCTCATTGCGACGATCGAGGCGGAGCCGATGGCAATGCTGAAGGCGCTTTCCGCGCCATAGGGCGCATAGGTCTGGGCGCCAAGGATCGCGCCAGCCAGAACCATCAGCGCGACGATCACAGGTCCTGTCAGGGTCATTGGTCCGCTTTCTAGTTCCCGCCAACTTTCGGCACTGTACCGGGGGTGATCAGCGGATTGCCGGAGGGCACCTGCGGCGCCTTGGCGGGCAGGCCGCGTGCGTTGGGCAGGTAGCGCGACGGATCGGCACCGGGTCGGAACTCAACGTCCAGTTCCAACAGGGCCAAGGTGGCCGGGTCGAGTTTCAACTCCACCCGGTTGTCATCGCCGTCGCGGCCACGCACTTCATAACAACCATCGTCGATGCGGATGCGATCCGGACTGATTCCCAACCCCGTTACATAGGTCGTCATGGCCTCGCGAGACTGCCATTCGGCCATCGGACTGGAGCAATCGTCATCTGCCAGCGCCGGACCCGAAGCGAGCAGCGCGACCATGAAGGCAAGGGGAAAAGCGTTTTTCATCTGGAAGCTCCCTTTTGCGAATACCCCCTTGATGCCTTGCCAAGCTGACGACAGGCTGAAGCCGGGCGACGACCGGCGTCAGCTTCCCGTAAGGTCAGTGCGCGATAAGTATTGAAGACCCTGGGGGAACGGCACATGCGAATATTGCTGATTGAAGATGACGCCGTTCTTGGCGCCGCCGTGCGCGACCAGATCGCGGGCGACGGGCATTCGGTGGACTGGCTGACACGCCTTGATGCAGCAAACGATGCGATTGTGGGAACGGCCTTTGATCTCGTGCTGCTGGACCTGATGCTGCCCGATGGACGGGGCATTCCCTTCCTGCAGCGGTTGCGGGCGCGGGGCGACGTAACGCCGGTCATCATCCTGACCGCGCTCGATCAGGTATCGGACCGCATCGAGGG
>Ga0172382_10001593_pt1 | contig 40368 bp, 39 predicted proteins | sample Leawel138RmetaG_FD_122245 | JGI IMG/M metagenome (GOLD analysis project Ga0172382, IMG submission 122245) | Leachate microbial communities from a municipal landfill in Southern Ontario, Canada - Leachate well 138R metaG | ecosystem: Engineered > Solid waste > Landfill > Unclassified | place... | reverse complement strand
TTTAACCGCGCGCAACAATCGTTGGTAGCGCTCGCTTTCAGAGAGCGGCTGCGAGAGGTCAGAGACAATATCGAGTAGCGAGCGGACAAATTGACTTGTTATCATATTGACATCTTTTGTTGTCATAAGAGCAACGATTAGTTATTGTCAGAGTGACAACTTTAATTTATTTATCCAATAAAAACAACAGCTTAAATGTTGGCATGCTTATTGTAATAATCATAAGGAAAGTCGGTATATATAACCTTATGTAAATCGATAAACTGTGTATGTAAATAATGGAATGGAGAGACAATATGTTGTCACAGCAAAGCAAAGATTTGGTTAATGCTTCTTTACCGGCTGTTGGTCCTAAGGTTAATGAGATCACCGCCGTATTTTACCCGCTAATGTTCGAGCGCTATCCAGAGGTAAAAGCTTATTTCAATCAAGCGCACCAAGCTGAGGGTACTCAGCCTCGGGCACTGGCCAATGCTGTTGTTGCTTACGCTACTAATCTGGATCGTTTAGAGGTATTGGGTGACGCGGTTTCGTTGATTGTGCAAAAACATGTATCACTTAATATACTTCCAGAGCACTACCCTATTGTCGGTGAGTGCTTATTAGCCGCCATCAAAGAGGTGTTAGGTGATGTGGCTACCGATGAAATAATTGCCGCTTGGGCGGAGGCTTATCAACAATTAGCTGATTTATTAATTGGCGCGGAAGAACAAGTTTATCAGCAGAACGAACAGTGCAAGGGCGGCTGGCGCGGTGAGCGTGAGTTTGTCTTGCGTCGTAAACAGGTTGAGAGTGACGTCATCACTTCATTTTATTTTGAGCCAGCAGATGGCGGCGACATTTGTGAATACCTGCCAGGGCAATTCATCACCATTATTGTTGACGTTGATGGTCAGCCTATGCGCAGAAATTACAGTTTGTCGGATCAGCCAGGTAACGGCTACTACCGCATCAGTGTTAAGCGCGAGCCCGGTGGTGTGGTGTCTAACGTACTACACGATAAGCTTAGCGAAGGTGATGTGGTAAAACTCACCCCACCAGCAGGAAGCTTCACACTTAATAATGAGGCGCGTCCAGTGGTATTGCTAACCGGTGGTGTGGGTATTACTCCGGCGATGAGTATGATCAACCCCGCGCTAGCTTCTGGTCGTGAGGTTCATTTTATTCATGCGGCAATAAATGGTAAGCATCATGCTTTTAAGCAGTATATTGATGAGCTGGCTGGCCAGCACGATACGCTTAAAGTGAGTTACTGCTATGCAAAACCAGAGGCGGGCGAGCAGCCTCATTTTGAGGGTATGATTAATCGTGACCTACTCAACACCTTAATACCCGTCGATCGTAATATCGATGTATATTTGCTTGGGCCTAAAGGCTTTATGAAGGCAACCTACGCCGCTTTGACAGAGTTACAGGTACCGGTAGAAAACATCAAGTACGAGTTTTTTGGACCGCTGGAGAACTTGGATTCAGCCGCTTAAAACGGCTGATAGTCCATTAAGGAGATAAGACGTTGAGATAAATAAACTCAGCGTCTTATTTTATCGATAACCACACTGGGTTAGAGTTAGTGTAGTTTTTTGTAAAAAATAACTATTTTTCCGTATTCAGGTCTCTGTGGATTGGTCTATACTCAGCTCATATTGTGCATTTACGCCAATTTGAGCTGTAGCATGAATCGTCTGTTTTTATCGCTTAGTCTGTTGTTCTCCGTTAGCCTGTTTACAGGTGACTGGTTAACCACGGCTACGCACGCCACTTTAAAATCTGGTTTAGCCTTGGATGTAACCATCCTGGCTGCCGATGCCGTGGTTTGTGACGATTTACTGGATGAGTTGGCGCCTTCTGGTGGTAATGATTATCCGCTTACTGCATATATAGTACCTACAGTCGGTGACTTCCCTAGCGCCGCTATTCTTAAGCGTTCACGCTCAGCAAGCTTTATTCGAGCCCCGCCTCACTCTCAAGCATAACCTATATCTTTTGCGGTTTTCACCGTGTATTCAATACTGATATTAACTATCAGGGCTTTATTGACCCTGTATGAGAGTAGGATTTTATCCCATGAAAAAATTAAACCTGTATCCGCTTGCCCCAATTGATGAATTAGCTTGTCCAGTTGATCTGGCGAATGTTTCTTTACAATCGCCGGCATTGGCATTTTTTACCGATTTTAATTTAGTGCAGCCGTTGGTAGTTGAAGCGTCAGCCTCGGCGATTAAAGCCAAAGAAATGATGATAAAAAGCCACGTTCGGTTGAACTTTGTTGTCAACGAAAGTGACTTCTTAGTTGGGGTGATCAGTGCTGATGATTTAGCAGAAAGAAAGCTTGTTCAGAAGGTGGCTGCTGGCCTCAAACGAGAAGAAATTTTTGTCACTGATTTGATGACTCCCAGAAAAAACCTATTGGCTTTGGGTGTCGATGAGATTAAAAGAGCAACTATTGCCGATGTTATTGAATTGCTGAAGGACCGATACCAGCAGCATTGTTTAGTGATTGATCGTGAAGCTCATAAAATCAGAGGTGTTTTTTCGGCCAGCGATATTTCACGTAAATTGCAATTGCCTATAGATATCCAAGAGCAATCGGATTTTTATCGCGTGTTTGCTGCCGTTAGCTGAGGGCAGTGGGCGGTGTAATGAGTCGCTGTTCGAGTTTGAGTGCACAGCTGCAGAATAGGTTGCTGTGCGCCCAAACTCAGTTGTACTTTATTATAGTACAGGTGCCGAGGGGTCAGTTTGCCCAACAGATAAGTAATAGTTAACTATTGTTTGGCAAGCGAGCCAGCTGACGCAATACTTGGTCGCAGGACTGTGCGGCTTCCTTACCTTTTTTTACGAAGTGTTCCTTAAAGAACTGGCGGTGCTCTTCGGTCTCGTGGAAATGGTGAGGTGTTAGTACTACAGAAAAGACCGGTACACGAGTTTCAAGTTGTACTTGCATCATTCCTGAAACCACCGCTTGGGCGACAAAGTCGTGACGGTAGATACCACCATCGACCACCAGTGCTGCCCCAACAATTGCCATATAATCACCGCTTTCGGCAAGTAATTTTGCTTGCAGGGGAATTTCATAGGCACCCGGTACAGCAATAACATCGACCACCGTGCCGGAAAGTGCGGTAGTTTCAGCGATAAAGGATTCTACGCAGCGGTTGACAATATCTTGATGCCAACAAGCCTGAAGGATGGCAATTCGGGAAGGTTTAGAAGTATGGGATGTAGTACTACTCATTAAAATGCCCTCAAAAAGTTAAAAAAGGGCTGCGAAAGGGTATTCGTTAGTGGCTCATACCAAAGGGTATGATCATTAATATAAGATCCTTTCTCTCATAACCGGACTATAACCGTCGGCTCTGGAATCGCACCAGATCTGCTGTCCCTGTTTATGGTGGGCCATAAACAGGCGCCCGCGGGCTACACACGAAGGTGATTACCGCCGGTGGGGACTTTCACCCCGCCCTGAGATGCCTCCTCAACTAACTACTAAGTAGTGACGAAAGGCGCGCGCAGAATAGCAAAAATACCCTAGCGTGTAATCCACAAAATTAATATTGGGGCTAGGCAGTTAAAATTTGTCTTATAAGTACTGGATAGGCTGCAATAATAACAGCCTGATTATTAAACCCATACTGCCAACTGCGGGATGAATTCTGATCCAGTAGCCATTAATCAAGCTGCGGTATATTGAGTCTGGCAGCTTATTTTGTTGGGCTTAATTGCTCAGCATTAAAATGATCAACGGCGATAGCACGTGCTACAGCTTGTTCGGCCTCGCGTAATAATCTCACTTCGGCTTCATTGAGTAGTTTCTGTTCCAGAGCCTGATCGATAGAAAGCTTATAGCCTTTGAGTCGGTCACGCAGAGGTGCGGCAGCGATGACTTTTGCAAAGGCACTTTCAACTAGGCCCAAGCCTCGGTCGGGAGCACCAATATGAACACCATGAGTTAAACGCCGACGGCACTCTGAAGGTTTTAGTAACAGTTCGGCGCAACGCTGGCTGACTTTATCTGAAGCGGGTCTGCGGCGTACACCTAGCGGCAATACTACTAGCTTCATTAGCCAGGCCACAGGGCGCATGGGGAAGTTAGTGATAACTGCATCGAGCTGTTGTTCGATTTTGTTGAGGCCGGTATATATACACCAATCGAGCAGCACGCGCTCTTCCGCTAAGCGTCCCTCATCTTCAAAGCGTTTAATTGCACAGCTCAACAGGTATAACTCGCTGAGGATATCGCCCAGCCGAGCGGATAAAAACTCTTTGCGTTTTAGTTCACCGCCGAGTGACATTAGCGCCGCTTCTGAAACAAAGGTCAATACGGCACTGTAACGGCTGAGTTGCTGGTAGTGACGTTTGAGGGGGTCGGCGTTATCGGGCGTGCTGGCGAATAAACCGGCAGTCCAGGTATGTAACCAGGCTCGACCAATCCCGCGGAGCATAAAGCCAGCATGTTTAAACAATACGGCGTCCAGTGCTTGCACCGCTTGTTCTTCACCTTTGATCTGCGCTGCCTGCATTTCTTGTAGTAAATAGGGATGGCAGCGGATGGCGCCCTGGCCAAAAATAATTAGGTTGCGGGTAAGAATATTAGCGCCTTCAACGGTGATCGCCACCGGCACTGAGCGGTAGACATTGCCGAGGTAATTATTGGGGCCATCACAAATAGCCTTGCCGCCGTGTACGTCCATCGCATCGTTAATGACATCGCGCAGACGGTTGGTGGAGTGAGCTTTGAGAATAGCGGAGATCACAGCGGGAATATGGCCGCGGTCTAATGCTAAGGTTGTGGTGGTCCTGGCAGCATCGAGCAAATAGGCGGTGCCGGCAATATTGGCCAGCCGTGCACGTACTCCCTCAAAATTGCCAATGGGGATATTAAACTGCTCGCGGATACGGGCGTAGGCACCCGTGGCGCGAGCGGCGAGCTTAGCGCCGCCAGTGCTCAATGAGGGTAGCGAAATGCTGCGCCCAGCAGCCAGTGCTGACATAAGCATCTTCCAGCCTTCGCCAATACGGTCCTGACCGCCGATAACCCACTCCATGGGTACGAATACGTCTTTGCCCCAGTTAGGCCCATTTTGAAAGGCTTGCATACAGGGGTAGTGACGATCGCCAATGGTGACTCCAGGGGTGTCGGTGGGGATAAGTGCGACGGTAATACCGCGTTCTTCCACGTCACTGAGTAAATGGTCTGGATCATAGAGCTTGAATGCCAGCCCAAGTAGGGTGGCGACAGGACCCAGGGTGATATAGCGTTTGTGCCAGTTGACTCGCATCCCCAGTACTTTTTCGCCCCTGTATTCGCCGTAGCAAACCACACCATTGTCGACCATTGCCGCAGCATCAGAGCCGGCTTCTGGGCTGGTTAGGCCAAAACAGGGGATATCGATGCCTTCGGCGAGGCGCGGCAAGTAGTAATCGCGCTGTTCCTGGGTGCCGTATTCGTGCAACAGCTCACCGGGACCGAGGGAGTTGGGTACCATTACCGTTACCGCAACGGTGGTGCTTGCTGTGGAGATGCGGGTGACAACTTCAGAGTGGGCGTAAGCGGAAAACTCCAAACCGCCGTATTTTTTGGGGATGATCATACCAAAGAATTTATGTTGCTTCAGAAACGCCCAAATGGGCTCAGGTACATCGTGGTGCTCAAAGGTGATGGCCCAATCATCGATCATATTACATAGCTCGGCTACCGGGCCGTCAAGAAAAGCTTGTTCTTCTTCGGTAAGTGAGGGGGGGCCCATCGATAGTAATTGTTGCCAATCGGGTTTGCCGGAAAGCAATTGCGCATCCCACCATACTTCGCCAGCTTCCAGTGCTTGCTGCTCGGTTTCGGACATGGGCGGTAGGACTTTTCTGAGTAATTTCAGGACGGGTTTAGTTAACCATCGTTGTCGTGTTGTTAGCATAAATCGTTATCCTTATCTGATGACTTGCCCGTTAGGCAACGCTAAAAGCTACTAGTTTCAGTGGTTGTTAAGCTCGTTTTAGTGAGTATCTGGTTAGACTATACCCTATGTCCAGCAAAGTGGGTTTTTGGGAGATTGTTTTAGAGTAAGAATTACTACGTTAGTTATCGTCCGGGTTATATGTAATTGGTTTGGCAGGCATCGGTGGGTGCGAGCAGAAAATGAGTGATGCACTGGGCAAAATCTGAGATAACATGGCAGAGAAGTTGGTTGACTTGTCAATGTAATGCCATAATCAGCTAAAGTAGCAACGCTGGTCGATGATAACTTCGATTTTCAACTATAAAATAAATCAGGGGAACAAGGAGAGTAATAGTGAATTGGTATCTTGAAGTTTTAAAAAAATATGCAACGTTTAGTGGGCGAGCACGCAGAAAGGAATATTGGTTTTTTGCTTTATTCAATATAATTATTTCCATAATTTTAGGTGTTATCGACGGAGTAACAGGAAGCTTTGATCCTGCTACGGGGGTGGGGGTATTAGGTATTATTTATTCGCTTGCGATATTAATTCCTTCCATCGCCGTGGCTGTGCGTAGATTGCATGATATTGGTCGTAGTGGCTGGTGGTTATTGATAGCGTTTATACCGTTAATTGGCGCTATCGTGTTACTCATCTTTGCGGTACAAGATAGCAAAGCTGACAATGAATATGGTCCCAATCCAAAAGCAGCAGAGACAGCGGTTACAGCGTAATTAAAAGCGGTTGATTAATAAAAAAGGCGGATTTAATTTCGCCTTTTTTATTGTTGTAAAAGTACTGTTATTAGCAATAATTGAGCGAAGATGAATTTAATTGAATTAGGTGCGGCTACCGATAGCGAGTATGATCAGGAGCATAGCTGCAATGAGAATACATATCCAAAGGCAGATCGGTTTGTGCATTGCATCGCCAGTCAGGACGAAAGCAAAGATGCCTGGCAAATGCATAGCATTCATTATGCGGATGAATATGAGGTTGAAATGGGCGAGGCTGATTATGTAGATGAAATCACCTACCACAGTATGATAGTGGTCAACTACTGTCCTTTCTGTGGAATAAACCTCAAGCAATCAAGCTAACATAGCTTTGGCTGATTTAAGAAATAAAATAAACAAGAAATTGAATAAAGGGCTCGGTTTTAGTATGTTCAAACTGCAGTCGTTAAAATGTCTGGGCATTTTATTGTTTCACATAAGAGCTATGGCGCATTGTTATTGCTCGAGGTGTTAGGTTCTAAATAACTCTATATAACAACAGCAAAGGTGAAATTATGGACATAACAGAATTGATTATCTTTTTAGCTATTGGCGCTGTAGCTGGTTGGTTAGCAGGAGCGTTAATGAAGGGAGGAGGTTTTGGCCTGCTCGGTAATATAGTGGTTGGTATTGTTGGCGCCGTCGTTGGTGGTTTTGTCTTTGGTTTATTGGGGATTTCTGCTGGTGGACTTATAGGTTCTATTATTACTGCTACCGCGGGTGCGGTAATATTGATATTTATTGTCCGACTGATTAAACGAGCATAAAATTATCGATGCGGTATGCTTGCTTGCGTACCGCATTATTTTTAATAACAGTCCTATCCCTTGGTTGCAGAGGGTATTTTTGCGCTTTACCTCCAGTTTAGTCGTCCTCGAGTTAAAAGTTACCCACCGGTTTTTTATTTATAATAAGGCGGTGCCATTGTGCTATACCGCCCACCACAACAATGATAACCTAGCCTAAGTTTATTTTTAGGTTGTATCTGATGCTAACATTATTTTCACAGCTCGGTTTTAACGCTAAGCGCTGGTCGCTATGGTTTATTACGTGTTTAGTTATCACTCCTGCTTTTGTAAGCGCGGAAGAGTTTGCTGAATGTGTTGTTAACCTGCAACAAAAAGCGCTGACTGAAGGTATTCCAACATCGGTGATTGAAGGCTCACTGGCTAAGGTCGAATATGTACCAAGGGTTATTGAGCTGGATCGCCGTCAACCTGAGTTTAGTCAAAGTTTTGCTAATTATCTTAATCGACGAGTCACTGATTGGCGGGTGGCGCAGGGTCGAAAAATTCTAAAAGACAATCGTGATTTACTCGATAGTCTAGTTAAAGAATATGGCGTGCCAGCACAATACCTAGTGGCGTTTTGGGGGCTGGAGACTAACTATGGTAGTTACTTAGGTAAAATGCCGGTTTTAGATTCTTTGGCAACACTGGCCTGTGATGAGCGCCGCAGTAGTTATTTTACCCAAGAGCTAATGCAAGCTTTGCACTTGTTAAGCCAGCCGGGAATTAAAGAACCTATGCTGGGTTCATGGGCTGGGGCGATGGGCCATACACAATTTATGCCGTCAGCTTATCGGCGTTATGCACTGGATGGCGATGGTGATGGCAGTGTGAATTTGTGGACTAGCATCCCCGACGCGTTGACATCAGCTGCTAATTTTTTACAGCAATTGGGTTGGCAGCGTGAATTACGCTGGGGGAGAGAAATCAAATTACCAGAGCAGTTTCAATATGTTGCTGCGGGTTTAAAAAACAAACAAGCTATGTCGTATTGGCAGCAGCAGGGCGTTACTACCATCAGTGATGATAGTTTGCCTGACGGCGATATGTTGGGGGCTGTTTTAGTCCCTGCGGGTTATAGCGGCCCTGCATTTTTAGTGTATGGTAACTTTGAAGTTATCATGCGTTGGAATCGTTCGGAGTTTTATGCATTAGCGGTTGGTCACCTCGCTGACCGTATCAACGGTGCGGGTTCACTGTTAAGGCCACCACCTGAAAACATGCCAGACTTACCGATTACTAAAATAAAAGAGTTACAAGCGAAGTTAAATGATTTAGGTTTTGAAGCGGGTACCCCTGACGGTATTTTTGGCCCAGGCACGCGCCAAGCACTTAGATTATTTCAGCAAAGTAAAAAAATGGTAGCCGATGGTTATCCGCACAGGGAGGTATTTAGCAGTTTGGGCGTAGAGTTTTAATTATTGCAGCTACTCTTCTTGTGGTTCTTGTGGTTCTTGTTTTTTGAACGGTAAATAGCTTCTAGCGTCGTCAATATAGGCGGCGTTGCTCTCAGTTTCGCGTTGAATATAATCGTTGATGGCCGCGGCAAATCGTTTGTCTTTAATCCAGTGATTGGACCAAGTTGTAATCGGCTCAAAGCCGCGCTGAATTTTATGTTCGCCTTGGGCACCAGCATCAAACTTTTGTAATTTATTGTTAATACAAAACTCAATGCCTTGATAATAACAGGCTTCGAAGTGCAACATCTCAAACTCGTGGGTGCAACCCCAGTAACGTCCGTACAGTGTAGTAGCGCTAAAAAAATATAAGGCACCGGCGACATAGCGACCTTGGTATTCGGCCAGTACTAGCATCACTTGCTCGGGCATTTTTTGGTTGAGTAAATCAAAAAAAGAACGGGTTAAGTAACCGCCGTGGCCACTGCGTTTGGCATAGGTCATTTGATAGAAATTATAAAATGTATCCCACATTGTTGAGCTTATTTCTGGGCCAATATGGCGCTGCAGGGTAATACCCTGCTGTTCGATACGACGCCGTTCTTTATTCAAATTCTTACGTTTACGGGAAGAAAATACCGCTAAAAAATCATCAAAACTTTGGTAGTTGTGATTAAACCAATGGAATTGATTACTTGCCCGTGTCACTAGGCCCTGTTTATCCCAGGCGGTAGCTTCTTTATTATCGGGTAGTAATATATGGATAGACGAGGCCTCACAGTGGATGGCCTGTTGCTGTAGTGCTTTGGTGATAAAGGTGTAGAGTGCTGTTTTATCGACGGATTCGAGGCAGGCTAATCTTGGTCCGGTTGCAGGGGTAAAGGGAATGGCGCTCAGCAGCTTGGGATAGTAATTGACTCCGTAGCGTTCATAGGCACTGGCCCAGCTCCAGTCAAAGATATACTCACCATAGGAGTGATTTTTTAAATATAGCGGCATGATGGCCACTACACTATCGGCTTCGTATACGACCAGGTGTTGTGGCTGCCAGCCAGTTTCGGTACAGGCGCTCTTACTGAGTTCCATGGCGGCAAGAAACTCGTGACGGATAAAAGGGTAGTCGGTTTTAGCTACGGCATTCCAGCTGTCAGCGCTTATCTCTGTGATTGAGTTGAGAAAAACAGATTTCATCGAATGCAGTGGTCGCTTGAGGTTGATTTACAGATTACTGTTCTAGGTTCAGGTATTAGACTTATTACGCTGGGCGCATCATCAAGCGCAATACTAATACTACTAGGAACAACCAGCTTATGAGACAAGATAATGCATCAATATACCTAAAAATATAACCGCCCCCACCCAATGATTGTTGAGGAAGGCTTTTAGGCAGGCATCTCTGTCCCGGTGACGGATCAGGTGTTGCTGGTAGATAAACAAAACTACTGCGCTAATTAAGCCAATATAAAACCAGTAACCGAGTTCAAATTGCTGACCAACGAATATTAGCGCGACAATGGTACAAACTTGCAGTGTAGCGGTAATTAAGCGGTCGTCGTCACCAAATAAAATTGCCGTGGATTTAACCCCTATTTTAAGGTCGTCATCTTTATCTACCATGGCATAAAAGGTGTCATAGCAAATGGTCCAAAGTACTACAGCAATATAGATAAGCCAGAGTGCAGGGGGCAAGGTATTCTGAGTTGCGGCAAAGGCCATAGGAATCCCCCAGGCAAAGGCTGCCCCCAGAACAACCTGCGGTAAATGGGTATAACGCTTCATAAAGGGGTAGCAAGCGGTAAGGGCGACAGCACCAAAAGACAATAAGATGGTTTTGAGATTGGTCAGTAAGACCAAGGCGAAGGCAGATAGGCAGAGTACGGCACAAAAAATCAGCGCTGCTTTGGAGCTGATGCGGCCGGTAGTGAGGGGACGGTTGACGGTGCGTTTAACGTGGCGGTCAATATTGCGGTCGGCATAATCGTTAATAATGCAGCCGGCGGCGCGCATTAACACTGTGCCGAGGATAAAAATGATGAATAGTTTGATGCCGGGCCAGCCCTCAGCGGCGATCCATAAAGCCCATAACGTTGGCCACAAGAGCAGATAGGTACCGATAGGGCGGTTAATGCGTATTAGTTGTAAATAATCGGGGGCTTTTTCGCTTAGGGTTTGCCGCAGGGTGCTCATGTTTGGGTGGCCGTTGTTTGGGTAAAGTGTTTAGTAACTATATATTCTAACTGAGTTATTAAAGCGGTGAGAGTACCGCTGTCTGGTTTCGAGATTTTGTTTGAGTGGTTCACAGGGTGATTTTGGGTGTTTGGGCTTGAAAATTATGCAGGAAAAACTCACTGACCATCAAGGGTTTACCCGCCAATTCAAATCGGCAGCGGCGACCCCACAGCGCTTCCGATTGCTGTAAATGGGTTGGAAGTAGGGGGCTGTGGCCCTCTAGTCGAGCAATTTCAAAAGGATAGCGGCGCATGCTGTGATCGCGAAACAAGATTTCGCCCAATGCGTTGTCTTTGAATTTGCGTAGCCGGTATAAACGCCCAGATAACGAGCTGGCAGGCAGTACGCTACGGGCAAATACCCAGGGTTTACCTCCGCAGAGCAGTGCAACTTCACGGATAATAGCCGGTTCGCGGGGCTTCATATCGAGTAAAGCTCTTTCGGAGTAACGAGGCTGTTGCCATTGTTGATTGATAATTTGAACTCTAAATTGGCCGTTGCTGCGCTCGATTAAGCGCTGCGTGAGTGAGCCTGGGTCCAGCAGCCAAGGTCGTACGGCGGAGGGTAGCTGGAGGGACGTATAGAGCTGATGATTCCGCCAGCGGATTAGTGTGTCGGGGTGGTATCGAAGAGCTTGAACAGCGTACAATGGTGAGCTTCCAGCGGGTTAGTCAATATTGACTGGCGAGTCTTGGAGGGGTGCCTGGCCAGTTGGAGGCAGGATGCGTGATAAGCCTTTAAGATGCAAGCTTTGAACGTTGAAGCTTGTTGTCCCGAACAGGTACGAAATCAAGCGATAGTGTCCCCACATATTTTCAGTGTCTATTAAAAGACTATAACAACAACGTAGAGGAACAATAATATGCGTAAACCAGACCTCGCCGCACAAATTGCCGACAAGGCAGATATCTCGGTGTCTAAAGCTAACGATGTATTGTCGGCCATACTCGACGAAATTACTAACTCATTGAGCCGTAAAGAGTCGGTCAGTTTGATTGGCTTTGGTACCTTTGAAAACCGTCACCGTAACGCCCGCGCCGGAAAAAACCCACAAACTGGTGAGACTATTCAAATTGCTGCCAGTAACTCGGTCGGTTTTAAGCCGGGTAAAGCCTTGAAAGAAGCGCTAAATTAAGCCGCTCCTAGTCGATAATCACTAAACGGATGACAATATCAGCATCCGTTTTTTCGTTTCCCTTTGCCTGAATCTATAGCGTGGTGTGTGATGACTGAAAGCCTCGATAACAGTGTTGCTCCCCAACGGCTTGATCCTGCGCAGCAAACTCAGCGGTGGTTAAGCAATATCGTTGTTGGTTTGAACCTGTGCCCCTTTGCGGCGCCGGTGTTAAAGCAGGGTGGTTTACATATTGAGGTCTGCGAGGCTGAATTAATCGACCATCTACTTGCCGCAGTCCTGCAGCAACTGGATAAGATTCAACAATGTGATGAGAGCAGTATCGCCACTAGCCTATTAGTCTTTAGTCACGGCTTAACAGATTTTGATCAATACTGGGATTTTGTTGAAATTGCTAACGAAGTACTGGTAGAGGTGGGGTTGGAGGGTATTATTCAAATAGCGACTTTTCATCCAAACTATTGTTTTGAAGGTATGGATGAAGACGATGTCAGTAATTACACCAATCGCTCACCTTATCCGATGTTACATTTTATTCGTGAAGAGCAACTCGAGAAAGCATTGGCCAGTTATCCCGATGTAGATAAAATTCCAGATACTAATATTCAGCGTTTGCAGTCTTTGGGCAAAACCGAGCTGCTAAAATTATTAGCACAGTAGTTTGTTTGAGGCTTTTTGTGCGGCTAATGTTACAGTCAGAACTATTCTACGCATGATTTTAATAAGGGCACGTTGATGAAAAACATCGCACTGCACTGGCAAATTCTGATCGCAATCATTGCTGCGGGGGTAGCGGGGACTTTAACGGGAACCGATACGCAGGTTTTGGGCGTCAGTTTTTTTGCTATCTACCAGTTCCTGGGTACATTATTTTTAAACGCTTTAAAAATGATCATCGTCCCTTTGGTAATGGCATCCATTATCACCGGTATCTCAGGTGTTGGCGATAGTGATAGCCTCGGTCGCTTGGGCGGTAAGACGATCTTATTTTATGCTACTACCAGCTTGTTGGCGATTTTAATTGGCTTAGCGATGGTCAATATTACCCAACCGGGTATTGTCGATGGGCATCCGGCGGGTGAACAGCTTAGTTTGACTGCAGATCCGGAAGAGTTAGCGGCGGTAGTGGAAGTAGTGGAAGGCAAGGGCGCTAGCGATATCAGCGCAGTTTTTTTGCGGTTAGTGCCAAGCAATGTGGTTGCTGCCGCCGCCAATGGCGAAATGCTGGGGTTGATCTTTTTCGCGTTGCTCTTTGGCTTTTTTATGACGCGGATCGACAAAGAAAAAAGCGCAGTGCTACAAAACTTCTGGCAAGGCGTTTTTGAAACTATGATGTTTATCACCATGTGGGTGATGAAATTCGCCCCGCTGGGGGTGTTTGGCCTGGTAGCCAAAACGGTTGCAACAACAGGGTTCGCTGCCTTTTCACCGTTGCTGGTATTTTTCTTAACGGTGGTTTTGGCTTTGGCTATTCATACCTTTGTCACCTTGCCGCTGCTGTTACGTTTTATGGGCGGAGTGCAGCCGAGTAAATTTATCCATTTCATTTCGCCGGTGTTATTAACTGCATTCTCTACTGCGTCTAGCTCCGCAACATTGCCGTTAACTATGGAAACAGTAGAAAGGGATATGGGCGTTTCAAATCGCACTACCAGCTTTGTGTTGCCATTAGGTGCCACCATCAATATGGATGGCACTGCCTTGTATGAGTGTGTAGCGGCGATGTTTATTGCCCAAGCTTACGGTATAGACCTTTCGTTAACGCAGCAATTTACTATTGTGCTGGTGGCGCTGTTAACGTCTATAGGGGTTGCGGGCATTCCCGCTGCTAGCTTGGTTGCCATTACGGTTATTCTGGGGGTGATGGGCTTACCGTTGGAAGGTTTGGGACTGTTACTGGTTACCGACCGTATTTTGGATATGCTACGTACCGCGGTCAATGTTTACAGTGACGCATGTGGCGCAGTGATTATTGCTCGGACTGAGGGCGAGCAAACCGCTATTGCCCGTGAATGACGTCATTCATATTGAGCCGGATAAATTAAGCATGGAAAATGGCCAATTATTTGGCGGGCATAGTTTCTCTGCGAAGGTTTAAAACTAAATTGATATAACCAATAAAAACAATAGCTTACGATGATTTTTAATGATGTTTGAAAGTTGGCCTGTGGCTTGCACTAATGCTTTCTAGTGCAAGCCACAGCAACAAAAACAAAAAATCATTGGAGAAGTCGCATGCTCAGCAGCTATATCGGTAACCTACAAAGCAGTATTGTGTGGGCACAACAACAGGATGATATCGATATTTTGTGTATGGCCAGAGATAATATGGATCAGTTGTTGGCCTTTGCACAAACTTTACCCATCAGCTTACAGCAGCAGCTCCATACAGAGATCGACCAGTTATTACCGATGGAGTGGCCGCTGTGGATGGAGGCGTGTCGCTATGAGGATGGCGGCAGCAAGCTGCAACCGAGCCGATGGCATTGAGCCGCTATCTACTCAATGTGCCCTCACCATTAAGCGAGAGCTTTTTTGCGGTTAATCCATCCAATCTGAGTATTGCGGTTTACGCGGCCATATTATTGGCCATGACATCGAGCTCCGCTGAAGATTCCAACATATTGTTGATAGCCTCAGTCGCTTTATCGCGATCAAGGTGCAGACGCTCAAACAGGGCATCGGGGATGGCGGTAGAGGGAGCATCACCGATACCATGGTTGCGCAATAAACGCATGGCGATGAAGAGCAGGTTGGCGCAGGCGCTGTCTTCTCCATCAAAGTTACTCTCATTTTGAAAACGCAGCGCCTTGCAGACCTCTTCAGGCATATTCCACGAACGCATCAACCAAGCCCCCAGTTGCTCTCTAGTTACCCCAAGCAAGTGACGTTCTATATGGCTGTGATCAGCGAAGGGGTTAGCTTCTTGATAACGGCAAAAATTAGAGAACAAGGGGGGAAACACCTCAGCCATAATTAGATAACCAAAATTATGCAATAGCCCAGATAAATACGCCATACCCATGGTAGGACGTTCTTTGGGTGGGATAGCGCCGACCAGTGCTTCAACTGCGGTAGCGGCGTAGACAGCCTGCTTCCAGTAAGGGGTAAAGCCTTTGGCGGCATCCTTGGGTAGGTTCAAGGTTTTGCCCAAGGCTAAGCCCAGTGATAAGTTGAGGACCAAATCGAAGCCCAGCACTCGTACAATGGCGTCATGGACAGATTTAATTTTACCGGGGGCGGCGTAGTAGGGTGAAGCTGCCCAGCTGACAACCTGTGCCGCTAAAGCGGGATCGCCTTCGACGATATCCGATAGATTCTTCATATCTGCATTGGGATTTACCCGTAATTTAATAATGCGTTGGGCGGTTTCAGGTAGAGGGGGGAATTCTAGGGTTTCCTCCAGACGCTGTTTGATTCGCAGCTGAGTAAAATTGGCGATAGCCGAGGTGATATCGTTGGTATCTTCCGCGTCGTCGAGCGGCCCTGATTGCAATTTGGCTTCGGCAATGGCGATAGAGCCAACGCGAGCGTCCCCCAACAGCTGCTTAAAGGATTGATTGCTGATATAGATAAGCTTGGCTTCGTTGCCGGTATCTAGCTTGAGCTCCTCGGCATTCAACAATCGTTGGTCGACGATAAGCTCCAGTCCTAATGCGCCGGGCACACTGGGCAGACGCTCCAGCTGATGTTCAGCACAGAGTTTTTGTACTTCAACAGCAGGAGTGGCAGTCAAATCGCGGCCAGTTAATCGACGTAGGGCGTCAACATCGAGAATACTGTTCGGGAGAAAGATAGCCTGGATCTTACCGCTGGAATCTTGCAGCAATGTAGTTTGGGCTATGTCGCTTATCTCGGTAATGGAATGCGCTTCGATCACACTGAACTCAATATGCTGTTCAGTTAAAACTTTATCGATAATCGCCGGCATGGGCATTGGGCTTCTCCGCTGTTGTATCAGTGCTAAAAAAAGGTACTACGACAAAAAGGGTAATTGGACACGTCGTGCCTGCTAGCGAGTGCCAATTGGAAACGGCGGAGGAATAGCAGAGGGCACGAAGTTAGCCTATAGAAGCATAGCTCAGTTTTGTAGTATTGCTTATGCTCAATTTTTGAGTGTGATCTGTATCACATAACGATGATTCGACGGCTGTAATTCAAACTTGAGCATATTGTTCGCCATCGGCCAGCCAGCGCCTAATCAGTGGGTCAACGGCTTGGGGATGAGCAATAATCAGTTGTTCGGCGGTATCGTTAACTTGTTCTAGTAAGTGATGGTCGCGTTCCAGATCGGCGATACGCAATTGCATTAATCCTGTTTGACGAGTGCCGAGCAGCTCGCCAGGGCCGCGTATTTCCAAGTCTTTTTCAGCAATCACAAAACCATCACTGTTTTTTCGCATAGTCTGCAGACGCTGTTTACCGAGCTGGCCTAGAGGGGATTGGTACATCAATACACAGTGGCTGGCAGTGCTGCCACGGCCTACTCGACCGCGTAGTTGATGTAGCTGGGCTAAACCCAGTCGTTCGGCATTTTCAATAATCATCAGGCTGGCATTGGGGACATCCACGCCCACTTCAATTACGGTGGTGGCGACCAGCACATCTAATTGCTGGGTTTTAAACGCGTGCATAATCGTAACTTTTTCGTCGGCTTTCATACGGCCGTGTATTAGGCCAACGTTTAGGTCGGGCAGGGCTGCACGCAGGTTCTCACAGCTTTTCTCTGCGGCTTCTGCCTCCAGCACCTCCGACTCTTCGATCAAGGTACATACCCAATAAGCTTGGCGGCCTTCGCTGCAAGCACTGCGTACCCGTTCAACTACCTGAGAGCGGCGGCTATTGTCGATCACCACGGTGTTGATGGGCGTGCGTCCCGGCGGTAACTCATCGATCACTGAGGTATCGAGGTCGGCGTAGGCGCTCATCGCCAGAGTACGAGGAATAGGGGTCGCAGTCATAATGAGCTGATGGGGGTGACCGATGTCAGGGCTGGCTTTTTCTTTGAGTGCCAACCGTTGGTGAACGCCAAAGCGGTGCTGCTCATCAATAATCGCCAGTCCTAATTTAGCGAATTGGACCTCAGGCTGAAACAGTGCGTGAGTGCCAATAATAATATGTGCCTGATGGTTGGCGATGGCATCAAGTTGCTGCTGCCGCAGCTTACCTTTGACTTTGCCCGTGAGCCAGCCGATCTCCAGTCCCAACGGTTGCAGCCATTGGCGAAAGTTTGCGTAGTGCTGCTCAGCCAAAATTTCGGTAGGTGCCATAATTGCTACTTGGTAGCCACTGCTCACTGCTTTCAATGCAGCGAGAGCAGCGACTACGGTTTTGCCTGAGCCAACATCACCTTGTACCAAGCGCAGCATCGGTTTGGTCTGTTGCAGGTCGTGATTAATTTCGCGGCTAACTCGTTGTTGGGCCTGAGTAAGCTCAAACCCCAGTTGTTGGAGGAATTGTATGTTGAGGTGGTCATCACCCCGCATGGGTGAAGCACCTAAGCGACTGTTTTGATCGCGCAATTTGAGCAGGCTTAGGTTGTGGGCTAACAGCTCTTCAAATGCCAGCCGCTGTTGGAAGGGGTGTTCACCCGCACGCAGTAAGGCTTGATCTGCATTGGCTGGTGGTGCATGCAGGTAAAGCAGTGCTTGCTCTAAGCTAATGGGTGGGCCATCAAGCTGGGGTGGGCGCGGTAGCCATTCTACTAGGGTGTTGGGTTGTAGCAGCGCCAGTGCCTGTTGATTTAATTTGCGCCAGCTTTGTTGGGTTAAACCATCGCTACTAGGGTAAATGGGGGTGAGGACTTGTTCCATCGGTAGTGGTTGCTGCTCGGCAATAGCTTGATACTCGGGATGGTAAATTTCAATGCCGCTGGCACCGCGTCGAGCCTCTCCGTAGCAGCGCAGGCGCGTACCGTTAGTTAGTGCTTGCTTTTGTGCGGCGGAAAAGTGGAAAAAGCGCAAACTGACGGTGCCGGTATTGTCCTGTAAGCGACAAATCAAGCTGCGGCGGCGACCAAAAACTACATCGGCGGCTTTAACTTCACCTTCAATAACTGCATCAGCACCTGGTTGCAGCGCGCCAATGGGGGTGATGCGGGTACGATCCTGATAGCGTAGCGGCAAATGAAATAACAGGTCTTGCACACTGTTAATGTGTAGGCCCGATAATTTTTCTGCCATCTTAGGGCCCACACCTTTGAGTTCGCGTACCGATAATTGGTCGAGGGTTTTGGCCACGTAGACTACTCGCTGATGTTGCTTCCCAGCTGACACATACGGATGGCCTTGCTGAGTACATCAATGACTTGATGGTGAGGAAAGCTGGCGCGCCAAGCGAGCGCAACGGTACGAGTGATAAGACCGTTGGCGAAGGGGCGGGTAACCAACGAGCTTTCACCGCTTAGGTTGATTTGCGCGGCGGAGGCCGGCAGCAAGGTAATACCCAGGCCGGAAGCGACCATGTATTTGAGGGTTTCCAGAGAGCTGCCCTCGACGACAGACTGCAGTGCATTGGGGCCGTTGGAGAGCTTTTTACCTAAGCTGGGGCACACTTCCAGTACTTGATCGCGGAAACAATGCCCTTGACCTAGCAGCAGAACTTGCTCTTTTTCAAGTTGTTTGATGTCGACATTATTGTATTTGGAGAGAGGGTGATTTTTCGGCATCAGTACCACAAATGGCTCTTGATAGAGTTTTTGCGTGACCACGTCGGGTTCGTTGAAGGGCAGTGAGATAACAATGGCATCCAGCTCGCCTTGCCGCAGCTTTTCACGCAGTACGGCGGTGTAATTCTCTTCAATATAGAGCGGCATATCCGGCGTTAAATGTTGTAGCTGAGGTATGAAATGTGGAAATAAATAGGGGCCGATGGTGTAAATCGCGCCAATCGACAACATGCTTCCCAGCGGGTCTTTACCCGCATTAGCCAGCTCGTTAATGATATTGGCCTGTTCCAGTACGGTTTTCGCCTGTTTAATAATCTTTTCACCGAGAGGAGTTGCCCGAATATGACGGCGGCTGCGCTCAAACAGCGAAACGTCCAATTCTTCTTCTAGCTTTTTAATTGCGACACTGAGCGTTGGCTGGCTGACAAAGCATTTTTCTGCAGCTTTGCCAAAGTGGCCAGTCTGTTGTAAGGAGACAATATAGCGTAGCTCGGTTAGAGTCATGCGGCGGTGCTCGCGTGATGATGAAATATGTAGATAGATATTATCTATCGATTATCATCAAAGCTATTAAAATTTTTTTATTAAAGCACTGGTGTAATGGTGCAAAATCAAAGCTGAGGAGAAGTCTGTCGTGCAGAGTAATATATTAATAGTGGGTTGTGGCAATATTGGTATCCCGCTGGGCTTGCAGCTGGCTGCTGCTGGCCATCGTGTTTGGGGCTTGCGCCGTACCTCGCAATTACCTGCGCCGATGACTACGATCAATGCTGATGTGACTGATCCGCAGAGTTTGAACATGTTGCAGGGGTTACGGTTTGACTATGTTGTGGTCACCCTGACGCCAGGTCAATTTACCGATGAGGCCTATCAAACGGTGTATGTTAACGGTTTGGCCAATGTGCTGGCTGCCGTTGAGCAGCCACAACAAATTAAACGCTGGCTGTATGTGTCCAGCACCAGCGTCTATGCACAGAGCGAGGGAGAGTGGGTTGATGAAAATAGCCCCGTTGAACCCACTGGTTTTTCTGGTAAGCGCTTGTTGGAGGCAGAGCAGTTGTTAGTTGATGGCGGGGTGGCCTTTAGTGTGGTTCGATTTGCTGGTATTTATGGGCCGGGCCGTAATCGCGTCATTGAGCAGGTAAAAGCGGGGGCGGGCTGTGCGCAATCACCACCGTTATACACCAATCGTATCCATCGCAATGATTGTGTAGGCTTTTTAGCGCACTTAATCAGCATGGATCAACAGGGCCTGGCGTTGGAAAATTACTATATCGGTGTGGATAGTGAGCCGGTAGCGATGTTTGATGTCAAACAGTGGCTGGCGCAGCAATTGGGCATTGAGTTGCCAGCTCTAAGTGCTACAACGGAAAATCGACGTAGTAGCAAACGTTGCAGTAACCAGCGTCTGTTGTCGACGGGTTATCAATTATTGTACCCGAGCTATCAGCAAGGTTATGCCGAGATGTTAAGTCAGTATTGATAATACTTGTTGTTGTCGCCGGTAAAAAAGCGAATAATCATCCATCAGTTTATAGATTTTCCGCTAGTAATAGCGTTTGATTTTATTATATTTTTTCACCAGAAAGGAACCATTATGCGAGTTATGATAAAAACCTTGATGTTGTTGTCAGTGCTGGTGCTATCGCTGACCAGCTGGGCTGATGATATCGACCATCGCGAATTTAACGATATTATAAAAAGTGGTGAACTACGTGTCGGCGTCGCTATTTTTACACCTTGGGTGATGCGGGCCAAAGACGGGCAGTTAGTGGGTTCAGAAATAGATATGGCAAGACGTCTTGCCGCTGATATGGGTGTTAAGCCAGTCATTGGTTTATACGAGTTTGAACAGTTAATTCCTACTTTGAACAAGGGTGATATTGATATTATTGTTTCGGGTATGGGGATAAAACCCAGCCGAGCGTTAAAGGTTAATTTTAGCCGCCCCTATGGCGATGCCGGTATCGGTTTAGCGACTAATACTCAAATGACAGCAGATTTTACCAGTGTGGAAGATCTGAAACGTCCATCAGTAAAAATAGGGGTTATCGGCGATACTATGTCAGCGGATGTCGCTAAACGGCTATTTTCTAAATCGACCATTAAAGCCTATATGAATCAGGACGACATGGAGAAAGCGTTATTAGAGGGTAAAGTTCACGGTATTATTGCTGCGCAACCGGTGCCAAACTTCTTATCGTTACAGCATCCGCAAAAAGTTGATGTGCCTTTAGCCAGGCCGCTATTGAGTTTTAAAGAGGGGATGGCAATTAATAAGGGTGATGCCGACTTTTTAAACTTTTTGGACTCTTGGGTAATTGCGCGCACCGCCGATGCCTGGATTTCTAGTACACGTCACTACTGGCTTGAAACGCTGAAGTGGAAGGAACAGGTACAGTGATAATGTCACAGCAAATGGAGTTTGTTCTTTACCGCATAAGACATCAGTTGCCGCTCGCCTTGTTGCTTTTGGTGGCGTTGGTGTCGATGGCTTGGGCACAAACAGGGCGTAATAGCGATGAGGTGTTGCTGGATGAAACAGAATATCGCAGCGAGCTGGAAGAAGTCGTTGTGATAGGCCAGCAGCCTGAGTGGCGCAAGCCTTCCAAGCCGGAGGAGTGGCGGCCGGATAAATTTGAGCTGCCCAAGTCGTCATCTTCTCAGCGTCTGGACTGGTTGCCAGAGTACACCAAAGACGAGCGGGATAATTATCAGGGCGTTCGCGATCGTACAGGCGAAAAACCTGAATTCAAAATCTTTAACTGGAGATTTTAACGACAGTTATTGATTTTTGCTATTGGGACGGGCTGCATTTTGTTGCTAGCCAGTCCCAATAGAATATGCGTTTACTGGCTAGCTTGTTGAAACAATCGTTTTGTCCTACCTATCCACTGTGTTTTTAGAGGGATAAAATAACCTCTACTTCAATCGCTGCCCCTTTAGGTAAAGCTGCCACCTGAACACAGGCTCTGGCGGGAAAGGGCTGTTTGAAAACACCAGCCATCACTTCATTAACAGCGGCGAAATCATTCAAGTCTGTCAGCGAGATATTAACTTTAACTGCGTCATCCAAACTACCGCCGGCAGCCGTGGCGACAGCGGATAAATTATTAAAAACCTGAACTGCTTGTGCCTGAATATCACCGGTTATCATTTCCATCGTTGTAGGTATCAATGGGATTTGCCCTGATAGGTAAACGGTATTGCCCACTTTCACTGCTTGCGAGTAAGGGCCAATAGCTTGGGGAGCATCGTTGCTGGTAATGATTTGCTTTTTAGTCACGGTATGAGTTCCAAGGTCAGTAAGATTAATGTTTAGCACGAGTTACTTTGATGACTTCTTTAATACGGCGTAGATGTTTCATAATACGTGCCAAGTGAACCCGGGAATGTACGCCGATAACTACGTGTACGGTATTCATTCTCGGGCCCTCTTCCTCCACGCTGATTTTTTCAATATTGCCATCAAGGCTGTTTATTTTAGTCGCGAGTAAGGCGATGATGCCACGGCTATGTTCCAACTCTAATTTTAATGCAACCGAAAACTCCCCTTCGACATCTTCAGCCCAGCGCAGGGCCAGTGAACGTTCAGGATTGTTGCGAAAATCGTGCGTGTTACGACAGCGGTCTGTGTGTACCACGATACCGCGCTCTGAGCTGATAAAACCGACAATCGGGTCACCGGGAATAGGGAAGCAACAGCGAGCAAAGTTTAATCTAAAGCCTTCACTACCGCGTATCGTTAGTGGTTTATGGCTAGATTTGTTGGCAGGCATACTTACACCATCGATGCCGACTTCGGTATCGGAATCTGCGAGCAATTGGTGTGCAGTGAGGAGGGAGACACGGTTGCCCTGACCTATCTCCTCTAATACATGGTCAAAAGTTTTGATGCCGGTATGGTTTAGCAAACGGTCTTTCTGCTGTTCGCTGAGATCTTCAAAGTTAGCATTGAGTTCTGCCAGTGCTTTTTCTAATAACCGGCGGCCCAAGGTAATTGATTCGTCAGTTTGTTGATTTTTCAAAAAGTGGCGAATATTGGTGCGGGCTTTTCCAGTCACCACAAAGTTGAGCCAGGCAGGATTGGGTTGTGCACCAGTCGAGGTGATAATGTCGATGGTTTGACCACTTTGTAAGGGCTCTGACAATGGTGCTAAGCGACGATTAATGCGGCAGGCAACACAATTATTGCCTATATCGGTATGTACCGCATAGGCAAAGTCGATGGCGGTGGCCCCCTGTGGTAATTCCATGATTTTACCTTTGGGGCTAAATACATAGACCTCATCAGGAAACAAATCGATTTTTACATTTTCAATAAATTCTAAGGAGTCGCCTGCGCGCTGCTGCATTTCCAGTAAGCCTTGTAGCCATTGTCTGGCGCGAGTGTGACTGCCGTTTAAAGGCTGGCCTTCATCGGTTTTATAGAGCCAGTGGGCAGCAATGCCGTGGTTGGCCATTTCTTCCATCTCGGCAGTACGAATTTGAATCTCAATGGGGACGCCATGCATACCAAATAAAACAGTATGTAGTGATTGATAGCCGTTAGATTTCGGGATGGCGATATAATCTTTAAATTGACCGGGTACTGGCTTGTATAAACTGTGAATACAGCCCAGTACGCGATAGCAGGTATCGACGCTATCTACCACAATGCGAAAGCCGAAAATATCCATGATTTCAGAGAAGGATTTTTTCTTGGCGCGCATTTTTTGATAAATACTGTAGAAGTGTTTCTCGCGGCCAATCACCGTTGCTGTGTGGCCTTCTCGCTCCAGACAGGCTTCGATGGATTCCTTGATCTGGCTAACCAGTTCTTTGCGGTTGCCCCGGGCGGCGCGTACTGCTGTTTGAATCCGCACCGAACGCATTGGGTTGAGAGTGGCAAAGCCCAGATCTTCAAATTCGACACGAATATTATGCATACCTAAGCGCTGGGCGATAGGGGCGTACATGTCCAGGGTTTCTCTGGCGATGCGCTGGCGTTTTTCGGGTTTTAGTACGCCCAGTGTACGCATATTGTGCAGGCGGTCTGCCAGTTTGACTAAGATGACGCGGATATCTTTGGCCATTGCCAGCGCCATTTTTTGAAAATTTTCGGCCTGTGCTTCGGCGCGGGTTTGAAACTCCATGCGGGTCAACTTACTCACGCCATCAACGAGGTCGGCGACGGTATCGCCAAACTGTGCACCCAGGGCGGCTTTGCTGATACCGGTGTCTTCAATTACGTCGTGCAGCATGGCGGCCATCAGGCTTTGATGATCCATGTGCATATTGGCGAGGATACCCGCGACGGCTAACGGATGGGTGACATAGGCTTCGCCACTGCGTCGTTGTTGGCCGATGTGAGCTTGTTCAGCGAAATAGTAGGCGCGCTTAACCTGACTAACCTGACTAGGTGAGAGGTAGCTCTGCAATACGGTGCCGAGAGTATCGATATTATTCACTTCTTTGCGGTTATCGCGTTGCTGAAAGAAGCTATATTGCTGCATAGAGTAACTTGCCTGTAGTGACTAGCAGATCTGTGATTGCTACAGATAATTGCTAGTGGGTTGCTGAAAATATTAGTTCGCTGTTAGTTAAGCGTCTTATATACTGTAGCATAGCAAAGGCAAGTCGGGCAGTAGTGAAATCCACTGCCCGAAGAACAAAGGGGAATTAAAAGCTGCTGGGAGCGCTGTCGCTAAGTGAGCTAAGATCAAGGATCAGTTCATCTTCGTCGTCTTCATCTTTAGGATTCATGATTTCGCTGGGGGTGATCTTGTTTTCAGCGATTTCGCGCAAAGCAATAACAGTTGGCTTATCAGAATCTTCGTTTACCAAGGGTACTGCACCGCCAGTAGCAAGTGCGCGGGCACGTTTGCTGGAAACCATTACCAGCTCAAAACGGTTATCAACTTTATCCAGACAATCTTCAACGGTAATACGGGCCATGGGGGGATTCTCGTTAACTATTAAGGTTCAATTTGCACATTGTAGGCGTTACCAGTAAATATTACAGCAGCACCTGCTAAAATGGCCGCGCATTGTAGCAAAAACAACCAGTAACAACCAGTAGACAGCCTGTATTAGCCCAGTAACTCTTGCAGTAGTGCCTGGTGGCGCTCGCTCTGGGCGGTTTGGTTTAGCCTCGCACTGGTAACAATAGCCTGCAGTTCAGATAAGGCGGTATTAAAGTTATCATTGATGATCAAATAATCGCTTTGTTTATAGTGCGACATCTCGTTAACCGCTTCACGCATACGTTTATCAATCACCTCGTTATCATCTTGCCCTCGGCCAGTAAGTCGCTCACGCAATGCTGATAGTGAGGGCGGCAAGATAAAAATCGCAATCGCTGCTGGCATCAGTTGCTTGATTTGCTGCGCACCCTGCCAGTCAATTTCAAGGATAACGTCATCACCAGTCTTCAGGGTTTGTTGCACCCAATCTCTGGAGGTGCCATAAAAGTTACCGAATACCTCCGCATGCTCTAAAAAAGCGTTGTTGTTGAGCATTGTTTCAAATTGAGAGTGATCGACAAAGTGGTAATTAATACCGTCAGTCTCACCTGGGCGTATGGGTCGAGTGGTATGAGAAATAGATGCTCTAATATTGTTGCTGGAATCAACCAAGGCTTTAACCAAACTGGTTTTACCTGCGCCAGAAGGGGCAGAGATAATATACAGTTTGCCAGTGATCACGGGAAGTGGACTGCTGGTCATGGCTGGGGGTTCCTCGGTGCTGGCTGGATATGAAAGTGAGTAAGCAAAAATAAGCTGTTTTGTATGCAGCGGATGTTACTACAAAGTTTTGGATTTTTCTCGCTTGCTTGCGAGTAGCTGATGCAGTTGTTCATAGGGTAGTTACCGTGATAACAGTTTATCTAATCGCTTGTTATTAGCGCCAAAGAGCCTTTATGGCGGTGTTTGCTGCATAGCCTTCAGCCACAGTCGCAACGCCGGCCAACGGTTAACCAGCATGGATATAAAAATCAAACCACAGCCCCCTAGCTGCAAAGCACTCATCTGTTCGTTTAACCACAGCGCCGCTAGAATCGCCGTCCATACCGGTTCCAAAATCATAATGATGGCGCTATGACTGGGTAGAGTCATACCCAGAGCGCGGGTTTGCCATAAATAACGTAGACAAGTAGAGATTAATAGGCTGGCGAAGAACCAGCCCCAGATGGCGGGGGGTTGTTGTAGATCCCAATCCTCAAAGATTAGCGAGGCGATAGCCGTGAGCAACCCCGTCACTAACATCTGAATAGCAGTAAGAGGCATTGCTGGGATACGGGCGGCGGCGCGGCTGCTGAGAATAAACATCAGCGCCAAAATAAATGTCGCCATTAAAAAACAAGCTTCGGCCACACCTAAATGAAAGTCGCTGTCTAGCGATAAACAGGCTAGGCCTGCTAGAGCTAAAGGGAGGGCAAAATACACATGCAAGCTGGGCCGATCGCCAAACAGCAAACTGATGACGGGGACAAACACTAAGCCGAGACAGGTGAGAAAGGCACCAATGCCAACATGTGTCGTGAGTTTTAGCCCAGTAACCCAAAAAATCATTGCGATGCCAAATAACAAGCCGATTCGTAATGCCGCTTGCCATTGACTGCGATCAAGTTGGTGCAGCGCTCGATAATCCAGTAGCGCTAATATTATCCCTGCACTAGTAAACCGTAGAGCCATAAAAACCAGAGGGGATAAACCCGCAACAGTTTCGCGAGAAAATATCCAGCCTGCAGCGGCCAATAAGGTTACCGCTACCAATAACAAGTCGGCTTGACGGTGGGAAGATGCGTGTGATGGTTGCACAGGGGGGAAGCTCTGTTAGTTTAGATAAGGTCTTTTATTAATCTTGCTGGCTTATTGATAGGAGTATAGTATCAGTAATCGCCCTTTTCTGGCGTTTAGCTTGCCGATTAGCTCATTGTTACGTTTGCTCTGAGCGCAATGAGGGGTGTAATGAATAATCGATATATAGTGATTTTTGATGGAGTTTGTAACTTCTGTAATGGTGCGGTTAACTTCATCATCAAGCGAGATCCTGAGGGATTGTTTGCCTTCACCCCGATGCAGAGTGAATTGGCTAAAGAGTTGATGCTTAGGTACGCAATAAATAATGTTAGCGTGGATACCATTGTACTTATAAAAAATGATCAGTGTTTTGTGTTCTCTAGTGCTGCACTTGAAATAGCTAAGGATTTAACGGGCTACTGGTATATGTTTAATGTGTTTAAAGTTATCCCGAGCTTCGTGAGGGATTTAATTTATAAACTTTTTGCACGTAACAGATATAGGCTATTCGGCAGGCAAGACACTTGTATAGTCCCAAATGAAGATGTCAGGTCGCGGTTTATTGATACTAAAACATAGCAAGCCAGTACATCAGCTACATTGATTTTAAACAATAAATAATATCTGGAATTAGTGCATAATAAAGTGAAGTTGCGTGTGGTTTTTAATTTGTGCTGTGGTTATGGCTGGTGTGATGGTTATAATCATTTGGTAGATTTTTTCATTTCTGGCTGATGCTTTACTTCGACAGAATTCCTGTGATTGCTGAAGCAGGCTTTTACTCAGAACACGCGAGAGGTGTCAGGCATGGTTGATAATGCAGGGGGTGGTATTATGGGTAAGAAAATACGGCAGTGGATGCTGGCTATAGTGTTAATTGGTGTGGTGATTGGCGCTGTATTTTTTTCCTGGAATTATCTGCAGCCACAATCATTGCCTGAGGGGATTGCCTCAGGCAATGGCCGCATAGAAGCAACCGAGGTTGATATTACCACTAAACTGGCCGGTCGAGTGGTGGAGGTGCTAGCGGCGGAGGGTGATAGCGTCGTCCTCAATCAAGAGCTGGCGCGTATTGATACCAATGAATTAAAAGCGCAGTACCGATTAGCTGAAGCGATGGTGGAACAGGCGCGGCAGGATAAATCCTATGCCATAGCGGTGGTTGAGCAGCGACAAAGTGAACTGGCTTTGGCCAGTAGTAACTTAGCACGGTCACAGGCACTGTATAAAAGTAGGAATGTATCACTGGAGCGCCTACAACAGGATGAGACGGCGGTACAAACTGCCAGAGCAGCACTAACGGCTGCCAGTGCTGGTGTGGTCAATAAGGAGGCAGCTATTCAGGCTGCCATTGCCAAAACCGAAACCATTAAAGTTAACCTGGATGATTCTATTTTACGGGCACCGATCAGTGGTCGTGTTTTATATCGGCTGGTAGAGCCGGGTGAAGTACTCGGTGCGGGTGGTAAGGTGTTAACGGTGCTGAATTTGACTGATGTATATATGCAAATTTATCTGCCGACAGCACAGGCTAACCGTGTTCGAATTGGCTCGGAAGCGCATATTCTTCTTGATGCACTGCCCGGTGTTGTTATTCCGGCCACGGTAACTTTTGTTGCTCCAGAGGCGCAATTTACTCCGCGTGAGGTTGAGACGCGTACTGAGCGTGAAAAGCTCATGTTTCGAGTTAAGGTCAGGATCGACCCCGAGTTACTCAAAGCCCATGTTGATATGGTGAAGACGGGGATTCCTGGTGTGGCCTATGTACGGACTGATCAGTCAGTTGAGTGGCCGCCAGAATTGCAAGTTGATGTTGAAAAATTACGCCTTAAGGATCGTTAAAGGTGAGCACAGGCATTGCATCGATCTCAGGGCTGACTCATCGTTATGGCGACACCATAGCGTTAAACGATGTCAGTCTGACTATTCCCGCTGCTACTATGGCGGGTTTAATTGGTCCTGACGGTGTGGGCAAATCAAGCTTGCTGGCGCTGATAGCAGGTGTTAGAAAAATGCAAACTGGCTCAGTGCACGTTCTTGATGGTGATATGCGAAGCAGCCGTCATCGTGTTCAAGTGTGCCCGCATATTGCTTATATGCCGCAAGGTTTGGGTAAAAACCTGTATATGACATTATCGGTTTTCGAGAATGTCGATTTTTTTGCCCGGTTGTTTGGTCATAACAAAGAAGAACGACGACAGCGTATTGATGACTTGCTACACAGTACCGGTTTGGATCGCTTTAAGGATAGGCCTGCGGGTAAGCTTTCCGGAGGCATGAAGCAAAAACTGGGTTTGTGTTGCGCACTTATTCATGACCCCGACTTATTAATATTGGATGAGCCCACCACGGGTGTTGACCCGTTATCTCGGCGTCAGTTCTGGGAGCTGATTGCTAAAATTCGGCACTCCAGAAAAACCATGAGTGTCATTGTTTCTACTGCCTACATGGAGGAGGCAGAAAATTTTGACTGGCTGGCAGCGATGGATGATGGGCAGGTTTTAGCAACCGGAAGCCCAGAGGAGTTGATGCAGAAAACAGGCACAGATACTTTGGATGCCGCTTTTATTCAGTTATTACCTGAGCAAAAAAGGCGCGGACATAAAGCCCTGGTCGTGCCGCCGAGACTATCAGCTGAGAATACCCCGCTGGCCATTCAGGCTGAGGGCTTGACTCTGCGCTTTGGTGATTTTACCGCCGTTGATAATGTCAGTTTTGAAATTGAACGCGGCGAGATTTTTGGTTTTCTCGGCTCCAATGGTTGCGGCAAAACCACCACCATGAAAATGCTTACGGGGTTGTTACCACCGACCGAGGGTTGGGCTAGTTTGTTTGGTCAGCGGGCCAAGGCCCATGATTTGGAGACGCGCAAGCGGGTGGGGTTTATGACACAAGCCTTCTCCCTTTATACCGAATTAACCGTGCGGCAAAATCTGGTGCTCCATGCACAACTATTTCACCTACCGGAGCAGCTCATTGCCGGCCGAGTAGATGAAATGATTGAGCATTTTGGTCTAAGCCATCATCAGACGCATTTGGCGGCTGATTTACCTCTGGGTATTCGGCAGCGTTTATCGTTAGCGGTGGCGGTGATTCATAAGCCCGATATATTGATTTTGGATGAGCCGACGTCGGGGGTTGACCCCGTGGCTCGTGATGTTTTTTGGCAATTATTAGTCGATTTATCTCGCAACGATGGCGTGACTATTTTCGTCTCTACCCATTTTATGAACGAAGGTGAGCGCTGTGATCGAATATCGTTAATGCATGCCGGCCGTGTATTAGCCAGTGGTACTCCCAAGGCGCTTATTGAGCAGAGAGATAAGCAAACACTGGAAGAAGCATTCATTGATTATTTGCAAACGGCTATTGATGAAAAAGAGCCGCAGCGTGAAGTCAAAGCCGAAAGTGCGGCTGTAACCAGCGTTAAACTACCATTAAAAAATAACTCCCCCAGATCCTTTAGTTTGCTGCGCTTGTGGGCTTATACGCGACGAGAATCGCTGGAGATTTTACGCGATCCTATCCGCCTTACTTTTGCATTACTGGGCTCAGTCATTCTGATGTTTATCATGGGTTATGGTCTTAGCCTGGATGTCGAAGATTTAAGTTTTGCGGTACTCGATCGCGATCAAACACCTCAGAGTCGAGACTATATACATAATATGTCCGGTTCACGTTATTTTGTCGAACATGCCCCCATTTATACTCAAGCTGAGCTTGATCGACGGATGATCAGTGGAGAGTTGAGTGTTGCGTTGGAAATTCCTCCGAATTTTGGCAAAGACATCAAGCGTGGTCGCGATGTTGAGGTAGGCGTTTGGGTGGATGGCGCTATGCCATTCAGGGCTGAGACTGTGCGTGGTTATCTGGAGGGAATGAATTATGACTACCTTACCCAGTTGGCGCGGCGTACTTTGGGTTATGTGCCTGAATTGACAGTGGCAAATCTTGAGGTGCGCTATCGCTACAATCAGGATTTTAAAAGTTTGTTCGCAATGGTGCCGGCGGTTATTCCGTTATTGTTGGTTTTTATCCCTGCTATTTTGATGGCCTTGGGTGTGGTGCGAGAGAAGGAGCTGGGTTCGATCACCAATTTATATGCAACACCGGTTACCAAACTGGAGTTTTTGTTGGGTAAACAGCTTCCTTATATAATAGTCAGTATGGTGAGTTTTGTCGGGCTGGTTGCACTGGCTGTTGTGGTATTTGCCGTTCCACTCAAGGGGAGTTTTTGGCTGTTATTTCTGGCTACATTAGTTTTTGTCACCACGACCACCGGTTTGGGCTTGTTGATATCTTCTTTCACTAAAACCCAAATTGCCGCACTTGCAGTTACTGCGATTATAACTTTGTTGGCCACGGTGAGTTTTTCCGGTTTGACTAGCCCGGTGTCCTCGTTAGAGGGTGTGGGTGCGATAATTGGCCAATCGTTTCCTGCCACCTATTACTTGAATATTTCACGGGGTATTTTTACCAAAGCTCTGGGGTTCCATGACATTTATTTCGATTTATTAAAGTTATCTGTTTTTGTGCCTGTGCTAACGTTGCTTAGCTGGTTGTCGTTAAGCAAGCAGGAGCGCTAATAATGGGTCACTTGTCGAATATTTATCGTTTGGGTGTGAAGGAGTTACGTAGTCTTTGGCATGACCGGGTCATGTTTATATTTATTATTTGGGCTTTTAGTGGTGGTATCTATGCGATAGCTACAGCCAGCTCGCAAGAGCTGCATAATGCACCTATTGCTTGTGTTGATGAAGATCACTCAGCCTTATCAAGTCGTATTATTGATGCGTTTTACGGCCCGTATTTTAAAACGCCCGATACAATGGAGTTGAATGAAATCGATCCAGGGCTTGACGCTGGAGCTTACACCTTTGTCGTTAATATTCCTCCCGACTTTGAAAAGTCGGTGCTAAATAATTCTCATCCGGATATACAAATCAATGTTGATGCCACGCAAATGACTCAGGCATTTATTGGTAGCAGTTATATCCAAAGTATTATTAATGGGGAGTTGACCGAGTTTGTACAAGGGCGAAGATCATCAACCGAGCTGCCTGTATCTCTGGCTACCAGGGTGATGTTCAACCCTAATTTGACTAGCTCATGGTTTGGCAGCGTGATGGAAATAATAAACAATATAAGCATGTTGTCTATTATTCTTACCGGCGCAGCGCTGATCCGCGAACGGGAGCATGGCACCCTGGAGCATTTGTTGGTGATGCCGCTGAACGCCGTAGAGATTATGCTGGCTAAAGTGTGGTCAATGGGATTGGTGGTGTTAATAGCTGCGGGCTGCTCGTTATATTTTATGGTTCAAGGTGTGCTGCAAGTGCCTATTGCGGGCTCAATTCCGTTATTTATGTTTGGTGCGGCCTTACATTTATTTTCGACGACATCACTGGGGATTTTGATGGGGACGACGGCGCGAAACATGCCACAGCTTGGTCTGTTAATGATCCTTATCATCTTACCGTTGCAGATGCTTTCGGGAGGGATTACCCCGCGAGAAAGTATGCCGGATATCGTACAGGATATTATGTTGTTAGCGCCAACTACGCATTTTGTCAGTTTTGCCCAGGCTATTCTGTATCGGGGTGCTGGCCTTGAGGTGGTATGGCCGAGCTTTTTGGCCATTATCGCTATTGGGATGGTATTTTTTCTATCAGCATTGGCCTTGTTTCGACGCTCGCTGGCATCTTCTTGATCGAGAGTCCAGGTGGTTAAGATGATTCTGAGTAGGTGTCATAAGATTGCCATAGGCTTCCTCCTGAATACTCTGGCTCTGCTTATTGAGTAGCGTAACAAACTCAATAATTTACCGAAAAGAAACTGTTCAAAAAAGCCTGTTTGCCCACCACTTGTCCTTAGTTTTTACTGAATCTTGGTGGTGAGCTATGGAAAAACAGTGTCGTTTTTAGGCTGCTATTAGGATCAAAAATAGCGGTTTTGCACGGCTCTATCGAGCAGGATTTGGTTGTTTTTTGCCCGAGTTCTTTGCGATAGATATTAGCCAATGGAAAGGGAGGTCTACACTAAGTTACTTATTAAGTAGTAATCTGTATACCATTATCTTGCACTAGACCAGTGTTGTGTCTACACTAAGTTACTTATTTGGTAGTTTAGTGTAGACCTATGGCTAAATCTGATGAGCTATTAAACGCATTGGCTAAAGCGGTGAGCGCTGGCGGTGGCATTCACAGTGCAACAGAGCTTGCTTTTATGCTGGGTGTGCCTTGTGATCCAGCCTTTAGAAAGTTTCTAGCGGATTGCGTTAAAAAAGGCCTATTAAGACGGGTGGTGAAGGGCTTTTATGAAAGCGTTATTACACCACCTGAGCCTGAGACTGCCATTTATAAAATCATCAAAAAGCTGCGCAGTGGTGTATTGAACTACATCAGCTTAGAAAGTCAGCTCAGTCATACCGGCGATATTTCACAAGTCATGATGGGCAGAGTTACGGTAGTCACTAAAGGTCGAAGTGGTTGTTTTGATACGCCTTATGGTGTGATCGAATTTACCCACACTAAAAAGCCAGTCGCGCAAATTGCACCTAATTTGTACTATGACCCCGACATCAAAATGTATCGCGCTTACAAAGAACAAGCGATTGCAGATCTAAAGCACTGCCGACGCAATCTACATATGTTGGAACGCTAAGTATGGGGAAGAGTGTGGGAGATAAAGTATGCTGAAGCAACAAATTCGCCAAATCGTCCAGTCAAACCCTGATTATGCGGCAGTGACACCCGTTATAGAAAAAGAGATCTTGCATCATGACATTATGGACGTGCTGATCAAACAAGGCGTTATGCAGCGATTAACCTTTATTGGTGGTACCTCATTACGCATGTGTTACAACAGCAGCAGGCTATCAGAAGATCTTGATTTCAATGGTGGTCATGATTTCAAACCCTCCGAGTTTGAAGGGCTGGAGTCCGAAATACAAACCTATATTCAGAAAAAGTATGAAACTGAAGTTTGGGTAAACAAACCTTCCGGCGAGCAGCAAGGGGATACCGTTTCTTGGAAAATTAGTATTGTAAAAGAGGCTAATCGTCCTGATTTACCACGACAAAAAATGCATATTGACGTCTGTGCTATTCCGTCATTTGATATCGAAAAGCGCCCGCTAATCAATCATTACGATATCGTTGTGCCGACCGAAGGGATCTTGGTTCCGGTACAATCGTTACAAGAAACACTGGCCGATAAACTGATCGCATTAGCGTATCGGGCAAGGCGTATCAAGCCTCGTGATATCTGGGATATTGTTTGGATTAAGCAGCGCGGTATTGATTTATCCAAGGCACTGGTTGAAAAGAAACTCACCGCCAGGCAGAAGCAAACAGATGACTTTCGACAGGCGCTGTCTATTCAGTTAGCCAGGCTAATGTCGGAAGATGAAGTACGTGACGACTTCAATATGGAAATGAGCCGCTTTATCCCTAAGCAAATTAAAGAGAGAACCCTCGATAACCCAGAGTATTGGGCGTATGTTCAGGGAGAGGTAAATGCCATCGCGTCTGAGTTACTGAATGACGAAACACCAAAAAGTCCATTTGATATGGGTTAGTCCTATACCGTAGAGCTTCATAAATTAGGCAGGTTTAACCTAGCCCATCGTACTTAAAGTATCTCTATGTGGGATATTAATCCTATTTTAACGACCAAAATGGCACTGCACCAAGACTTGCCCGTTATCTACCAAGCGATTGACAAGGTTTACCCACTTTGGCGCTTTAGTCTGGTAGACAAAACCGAGCAAGACACTGCGACTAGTCAGCAACGAGGTCATTTCCCACTCATGTGGTTGGCTAATTTTGCGGCACTAAGAGAGCACTTTGAGCAAGGTTTAAAAGTGATTTGTGCCGCACCGCATAGCCGCTTGCAACCGAAGGTGGCCAATATTAAAGCCGCCAAATTAAAAGGCCGATTGCCTCATAAGTTAGCCGAGCAGGTAAAGCAAGACTTGCTAATGGCCAATACGATAAACGCTACTCTATCGAAAAAAGCAACTGAGTGTGGATCACCATAAAACCGCTTTATAAAAATGGCGGTGAGTAGAAGCAAACGGCAATTAGCGGAGTTTGAACAAAAGCTCGGGCAAAGTAACCAGGCGCCAGAGCGCCAACGGTTATCGGATTCATTTTTAAATGAGCTACATAACTGGCAACAGCCGCTGCAAAAAGTATTAAGCCGCGAATCCTTAGTGCTACAGCAAAAAACCGGCTACAGCGCGGTGTATCGTGTTTGGCAGGAGCTGAAATTTTATTTAGTAGAGAAGGTGTGGCCAGTGAGGCGGGTAACAATATTGCCACGTTGCTCCATTGCTGCCGAGCAGGCTGGTAAGGTTGTCGATTCATTCGAGCTCTATTATCTTTTTCAATTAGGCAGGCCATTGACTCTTCAAATGGCGGTGACTCATGTTCCGCTACGAAACCTCAGTCACTCGATGAGACTTACAACCTTAACTCGCCTGGAGAGCGTAACTAAGTTTGCTGAAGTCGAAAAAAGTGTACGAAGAAGCGATAATGTGAGTAAGTGGAATCCCGTCAATTATGCAGAAGGTTAGTTGAATGACAGATAATATCCCTCAAGCTCCACAAGGGGAGTTTGTTCTTTTTACTAGCACCGGCGGTCAAACTTGTGTCGAGTGCCGTTTTTAATCAGACACATTGTGGCTTTCTCAAACCGTGATGGCTGAGCTTTATGATAAAGATGTTCGTACGATTAATGAGCACCTGATTAATATCTACAATGAAGGTGAGCTTGTACAAAATGCAACCATCCGGAAATTCCGGATAGTTCGATTAGAAGGTGCTCGCCAAGTCTCTCGTGAGATTGACCACTATAATCTCGATGCAATTCTGGCGGTAGGCTACAGGGATATTAAAGGAATAGCTTATTAAGGGTTTTGCCATGGATGGTGAACGCCTGAAAACCCCGCCTGTCGGCCAGTCTGCCGTTCCTGATTACTTTGATGAAAGGCTGGAACGCATTCGCGACATTCGAGCCAGCAAGCCGAATATGGGCCTAGCCAGCTATAAATGCGATGAAGTTCGTAATACAGACGTGACTATTGCCAAAAATTATCTGCATGAAATCAAAGAGCTTAATCGCATCATTAATATGTGGCTCGATTATGCCGAAGATCAAGCTCTACGCCGCAAGCAGGTGTTCTTGCAAGATTGGGCCGAGAAGCTTGATCAGTTCTTGAATTTTAACGATCGAGATGTGTTAACTGGTGCTGGAAAAATTTCCAAAAAAGCGGCAGATGATAAGGTTAAATTAGAGTTTGATAATTTTGCAGAGCAGCGTCGTCGTTTGAAAGAGGCTGAAGGTGAAAAAGCGAATATCGCAGCGCTTAAAGCAATAGTTAAAAAAGCAAATAGACGAACAAAAGTAAGCGCTGCACCAACCATACCCTAAACACCCGTGATGCCGATCAGTAAGCTATAGCTTCTTTTATCGTCAGAAAGAGATTCGAGTCGATAACTTCTATTATCATCGCCAACAATTACGTAAAACCAACTTGCCCGATAGTACACCCTTTATTCGTGTGACCTCCTCGAGCAAGTCTGAGAGGGGGGCCAGTTCAGAGCCTATCCGCTTGAGGTGTGGCCGTAGTTGTTTGGCTTTTCCTCGTGACACGATAGACTTTCGTAAATCCATTGATGCTCTTCATAAGGCAATACAGGGCCTTTGGACATTCTTGGACGGGTAAAAAAACCTATTCGATGTTTTGGATCTGCTCATTGAGTAGCGGCCTAGACCCTAACAAACTCAACGAGTTATCGAAAAGAAACCGTTCAAAAATGCCTGTTTGCCCACCAAACTGCCCACCACTTGCCTATGGCTTTTACTAAATCTTAGTGGTTGGAAATGGAAAAAAAGTGCCGTTTTTATGCTGCTGTTAGAGCTAAAACATAGCAGTTTTGAAGGGCTTTATCGAGTAATTTTTTCAACACTTCACTTTATAACGGATACAATGATATCTACTTTCTGTTTTATTTTGCTATTATGGATATAACTGTATCTATTTGGTCTTTGCGGATGAATTTTACCTTACTTGATGATACCGATGTAAGCCAAGCCTATGCGGCTTATTTACGTGAGTTACGAAAGCAGGCAAAGCTGTCACGAGCGGCGCTAGCTGAGCGAAGCTGTGTACCTGCGGCCACCATTAAGAAGTTTGAGTTGACTGGGCAAATATCATTTCGCCAATTGCTGTTGCTATGGCAGACCCTTGATTCGCTAGAGAGGCTCTATCAGCTCACACAACCTAGCAAAGAACGCGCTGCTATACCCACGAGTATTGATGAGGTGCTAAAAGATGAGTTTTAAACCAATTCAAAAACTCGCCGTAACTCGTACGTTAAGCTCAGGTGAGCAGATATCAGTTGGAGTCTTGGCGCAGAATCGGCAAGGCGTTTTTTTTCAGTATGCAGACATCTATTTGCAGCAGTTTGGTAATTTATCTCCTTTTACTTTGCAGTCGAGCGCGCAAGTTCAAGTCGCACCTAAGCAGCCACACCAAGGTGTACATGGCGTATTTGGAGATTGTTTGCCCGATGGGTGGGGCATGTTGTTACAAGATCGTATTTTCCGGCAACAGGGCATCCTGCCTAATCAATTAACGGCGATGGATAGACTGGCCTTTGTCGGTGATAAAGGCATGGGAGCATTGTCTTTTTCACCGGTGTCTGAGTTTTCAGCCACCACGCACGCTGATATTGATTTAGCGACGTTAGGCTTAGAAGCACAAACGTTGTTCGATTCTTCGATGTCAGATTATATGGTTGATAATCACGATGAGTTAGATGGGCATACACAACAGGTATTGGCCGCATTAGTCGCCGGAGGTAGTTCGGGTGGGGCAAGACCTAAGGCACAAATTTATATGCCTGCTGGGGAAACTCAGCATTGTCGAACCTTCGCTCAGCCTGGAGATGAGGCTTGGCTGGTGAAGTTTACCTCTAAAAATCTCGCACTTGGCCATGAAGAAGGTTTGTGTGAGGCGGTTTATTTACAAATGGCAGAACTTGCTAAGTGTCAACCGCCGCAATGGCAACTCATTGAAGCACCACCTACAAGCGGTGCGTCTGCTTGGTTGGCGCTTAAGCGTTTTGATTATGTCACTGAACAGGCCGACTTAGGCAGAAAGCGCAGTGCAGGTCGATTGCATATGCACAGCGCTTGCGGGCTGCTGGATGCAGACTTTCGAACGCCAAGTTTAGATTACATTGATTTAATTAAAGCCAGCCGTCAGTTGTGTAAATCGCCAGCGGCTGGACAGCTGCAATTTCGCCGCGCCATTTTTAATTTGCTGTCGTCTAATCAAGACGACCACAGTAAAAACTGGGCGTTTTTGCAAGCGGATGACGGTCAATGGAATCCTGCACCTTTTTACGATGTGACTTACAGCCCACATCCATTCAACGAACACGCCACTGCGTTCGGAGGTTATGGTAAAGCGCCACCGCTTAAGGTGATGCAAAAACTAGCGACCAGCGCTGGCTATGGGAGTTGGCATGATGCAAGGCAAGTCATTGAAGAAGTCGCAGAAGCTATCAGCCAATTTACTCATCTTGCACGGCAGCAAGGTATCAGTAAAACAACAGTGTCTGCGATTGCTAAGACATTGGATCAGCGCAAACAGGAAAATGCAGCGCTTTTTCTACAACAATAAGAAGGGACAACAATGAAGCTCGGCCGAAACGATCCTTGCCATTGTGGCAGTGGTAAAAAATTTAAACGTTGTTGTATGAGCAGCGTTTCCAAGCAACATGCCCAAGTTTTCGATGATGTTGAAACCATGCTGGCAATGAACCCAAATTTGAGCCTTGATGAACTCAATGCCGCATTGCAACACAAAGTGCAAGATCGCAATAATCAGCCTCATCCCGATTTTTGTGGCGTGACGCCAACGCAAATAGCCAATTGGCTTTATGCGCCTTTTGATCAATTACAGTGGGTGACAATCAGCACTCCCGACTCTCTTTCTGCCAGCCCTGTGATGCGTTATCTAGCGCTCATTCTTGATGATGCCATGGCGCAAGAAGGCTCCTTCAAAGCCACAACTAAAGGCAACTTACCGACTAAATTAGTCAAACAGGCCAGTGAGTTATTGCCCGAATTTGCCGTTGCTCAATTCGAACGTAACATTAGTATCAGCGAGTTTGCGGGCAGCAACGAAGACAAGTTTAATGCTTTGCACTACACCCGAGTGCTTGCCGAAATTAGCGGTATTATTTATCGACGTAGCGGCCGCTACCATGTGAAAAAATCAGCGCAAAAGCAGTATCAGGTGTTAGGTATACAAGCATTTTTTAAACCTATGTTAGAAGCCGCCATCAGCAAATATAACTGGGGCTATTTGGACGGTTTTGAGTTTGATGCCGACTTGCGAACCTTTTGGCTGTTTATGCTGTGGCGTATTCAAAGCCACAGTAGTGTAGATCTGCTGGTTGAAGAGGTGAAAGTGGCTTTCCCAGATTTACTACAGGGTTTCCCAGCAGATGATTACTTCTCGCCGGAAAGAAACTTAAGCATACTCATCGAATCACGGTTTATTGAGCGATTTTTACAGTTTTGGGGATTTGTGACCCTTGATCCAAGAAGTTTTTTAAACACGGAATCTGTTGGTAGGACGGTACAGGTACTGCCTTTATTGAAACAAACGTTTCAATTCACAATAAATACATAACAAGGTCATCGTGAGCGAATATCAATACTATAAATTTGAGCGTCTGGATGGGTATTTAGATGCTAAAGCACGTCAAGCACTCAGGGCCATTTCAAGCCGTGCCGAGATCAGCGCTACGTCCTTTCAGGTGTATTACACCTACAGTGACTTAAAGGCAGAGCCTTTTGAGCTGATGTTAAAATACTTTGATATTGGTTTTTACTATGCCGATTGGGGCTCAATCGATGCCTACATCAAGCTGCCAGCAGGAACGCTTCCAGATGCGTTACTTGGCTTTTCAAGTGATGGGCTTCATGTTCACGAAAACGATGAGTGGCAGTTGCTGATTTTTTCCCTTGAGGAGTATGACGAATATTTTGACGATGAGCATGCCGACCAATTTTTCCAGCATTTAGCTGGGTTACGCAGCGGGTTAATGCAAGGGGATTGGCGCCTTGTGTACTTTATGTGGCTCAAAATGTTTGATTTTAATGATGACGTTGAGCGAGTGCCGTTAATTCAATTCGATTTTGAGCACTTCAGTGAAGAGGAGCAGGCGTTTGCAGCGCTGTATGATATTCCCTTAGCATTAGTTAAGGCTCTGGCCATGGTGCTGAAGGAGCAACCCAGTCACCTAGCCAAACAAACCCAATTTCAGTTTGATTCGTGGCTCCATAATCTCTCGCAAGCAGAGAAAGACACGCTTTTACGCACGCTGTTTGAGCAAGGCCAGCTAACCCGACACCAAGCCTTAGCGCTGACGCGAAAAGAACCCGCTAACACAGACGAGATCTATCAGTATTGGTTAACCCCCGAGGTAATTTCTCCTTTTATTGAGCAAGCACAAAGCCAATTACAGCAAGAGCAAGCCGCAGCACTCGCAAAGAAAATGGCTATTGAAAAAGCAGAAAAAGAAAAAGCGTTGACGGATGTTTACAATCGGCGTGAGCACTACTGGCAGCAAGCA
>Ga0172382_10001590_pt1 | contig 40410 bp, 39 predicted proteins | sample Leawel138RmetaG_FD_122245 | JGI IMG/M metagenome (GOLD analysis project Ga0172382, IMG submission 122245) | Leachate microbial communities from a municipal landfill in Southern Ontario, Canada - Leachate well 138R metaG | ecosystem: Engineered > Solid waste > Landfill > Unclassified | place... | reverse complement strand
TCGTGGAAATCATTGGATGCAAGGCAGTCCAATTATTTCAAAGCCCCGGCCCAAGCCGCTGATATTGAAAGGATTAGAGTGTATACGATCCAATCCTTTCAAAGCTATGGTGCCGTCGGCGAGAGTCGAACTCGCACAGCTTTCGCCACTACCCCCTCAAGATAGCGTGTCTACCAATTCCACCACGACGGCGTGCTGCAGTGTTGTGCCGCACGAAAGACAGCGATTGTAGCACTGATCCGATCAGTTTTCAGCGGGCTGAGCCGCGCCGTCTGGCGCCGGCACCACGGGTACCGAAGCCTCTGTGGAGGCGCCAGCTGGCGCCGCCCCCAGCGACGGTACACTGGCATCCCCGCCGGCCGATGCGCCACCTTGGGTACCGGCGGCTTCGGGCACTGCAGGGACCGACGCCCCGAGATCAGGAACAGCGGCACCCGCAGGCACCGTATCGGCCGGCGCCGACGAGGTGAAGCCCTGCATGATGCCGGAATCCAATGGCGAGCCTGATGGATGGTGCGCGATCCAGGCCAGGCCGCCTGTTGTAACGAAAAAGATGATGGCTGCCCATTTGGTGGCACGCGACAGGAAATTGGCTGCGCCGGCCGCCCCGAACACGCTGCCGGCCGAACCACTGCCGAATGCGGCCCCCATGTCGGCGCCCTTGCCCTGCTGCAGCAGAACCAGCCCGATGACCAGCAGTGAAGACAGAACCTGCAGGGTTTGCAGTATCGTGGAAAACAAATGCATGAATGAATACTCCGCCGAATAGGTGGGTGCCCGGATCAGGACACGGCCGCCGCAATGCCAAGGAAACTGTCGGCCTGCAACGAGGCGCCACCGACCAGGGCCCCGTCGATGTCGCTCTGCGCGAACAGGGCTGCGGCATTGTCGGGCTTCACGCTGCCACCATACAAGATACGTGTGTCGGCCGCCCCATGCCGGCCCAGGCTGGCACGGATCAGCGCATGCACTTCTTGGGCCTGCTCGGGCGTCGCGCTGCGCCCGGTACCGATGGCCCAGACCGGCTCGTAGGCAATGACCAGGCGGGATAGCGCATCGGCCCCCAGGGCCAGAACGGGATCGAGCTGGTCGCCGATGACGCATTCGGTGTCACCGGCTTCGCGATCCGCCAGGGTTTCGCCCACGCAGACCACCGGCGTAAGCCCGGCTGCGAGCGCGCCCGCTGCCTTGGCCGCAACCAGGGCACTGCTTTCGCCATGCAGCGCCCGCCGCTCGGAATGCCCGCACAGCACCCACCGGCAGCCGAACTCTGCCAGCATGGCGGCGGAGACTTCGCCAGTATAGGCGCCGTGATCGTGGACGCTGAGATCTTGCGCCCCCCAGCCCACGGCTGAATCGGCCAAGACCGCCTGGACTTGCGCCAGATAGACATAAGGCACGCAGACTGCCAGCTCGGGCTGACCACGCAAGCTGGCCGCCCCCTGCCGAATGCCGGCCAGCAGCGCTGCGTTGCCGGCCAGGCTGCCATGCATTTTCCAGTTGCCCATGACCAAGGGCCGCCGCGTCGCCATGCCAATACCACCATGAGAAAATCGTGAACCCTGCATTGTAGCGTTTTTGAGGCGTATCATGAACCCAGACCCTGTTACTTATTTCAGGAGGAAAGACATGGCCATTTATACCGTCACACTCGCCGGGAAAAAACAGGTCGCCGAAGGCACCTTCGAATTTCTGCTGAGCAAGCCCGAAGGCTTCAAATACCGCGCCGGGCAGTTTTTCGACATTCTGCTCGAACCCGTGGCAAATGCCCCCAAAAGCAGCTATGTCCATGGATTCTCATTTGCCAGTGCACCTTTTGAACCCAATCTGGCGGCCGCCACCCGGATGCGCGATACGGCGTTCAAAAACGCCATACGGAACCTACCCGATGGCACAGAAGTCAAAATCGACGCCTGCTTTGGCAGCTTCACGCTGCCGAAGCAAACCGACACACCCGTGGCCTTCCTGATCGGCGGCATCGGCATCACGCCGGTACGCAGCATGATTGCGCAAGCCAGCCACGATCAATCCGCACAGGCGATCACCCTGCTTTATGCCAACAAGACGCCGGATCTTGCGGCCTTCACCCAAGACCTGCGCGCCTACTCGCAACACAACACACACTTCACGTTCGTACCCGTCTACACGGACCCTGGCCAGCAGGTGGACGGCGCCGAAAGTGGCGTGATCGACGCGGCCATGATTCGCCGCCACGTGACCCGCATCCCGGACACCCTCTTCTACCTGTCAGGGCCTGCCGGCATGGTGCGGGCCATGCGCGCCATCCTGATGGACGAATTGCACGTAGACGAGGACAATATCCGCACTGAAGAATTTGATGGTTATTGATACCCCGTGAGCGAGGACCCCCAGGATTTCAGCCTGCGAAAGATTGCTGTCGCCGCATTCGGGCCCTCGTTGCTGTTTGGCATCGGCGAAGGGGCGATATTTCCTGTGGTGGCGCTCAGTGCCCGCGACGTGGGCGCCTCGACCGCCTGGGCGGGTTTTATCGTCGCCCTGCTCGGTCTCGGGGCACTGGTCGCCAACATCCCCGCCGCTGCCCTGACCACCCGTTTCGGCGAGCGCCGGGCCATGGTCGGCGCCGCCGCTTTCAGCCTGGTGGGCCTGGCATTGTGCCTATTGGCTGTCGAACCGGTCGTACTGGCGCTCGGCGTGCTGATGGTCGGCATGGCCAGCGCCGTATTCCTGCTGGCCCGACAGACATGGCTGATCGAAGCGGTGCCCCTGCCGCTGCGCGCACGCGCCATGTCGACCTTGGGCGGTATCAGGCGGATCGGAATGTTCGCCGGGCCGTTCATCGCGGCGCTGTTCATCCAGCTGCTCGGCCTGCGCGGGGCCTATTGGGTGGCGACGGTGGCCATTCTGGCCGCCGGCCTGCTGTCGCTGCTGGTGCCGGACTTGCCCAGCAGCCAGCAGAAACGGGCCACTGGCCGGCGCCCATCGATGCGCGAGCTGCTGGGCCTGCACGCGCATGTCCTGCTGACGCTGGGGATCGCGTGCAGCCTGGTCTCGGCCCTGCGGGCCTGCCGCCAGATCGTGATCCCGCTGTGGGCCGACCAGATCGGCCTGGACGCCACCAGCACGGCCCTGATCTACGGCCTGATGGGTGGCGTGGACATGCTGCTGTTCTATCCCGCCGGGATGGTCATGGACAAACGGGGCCGGCTGTGGATCGCACTGCCCTCTATATTGATCATGGCCGGCAGCCTGACGCTCATGCCGCTGACCACCGGATTCGCCAGCCTGCTGCTGCTGAGCGTGGTCTTGGGCCTGGGCAACGGCATCGGTTCGGGCATTGTCATGACCATCGGCGCGGATGCCTCGCCCACCCAGGGCCGCACCCATTTTCTGGGCGCCTGGCGCACCATCGCCGACCTGGGCGGGGGCACCGGCCCCCTGCTGCTTTCCGGGATCACGGCGCTGGCCTCGCTGGCCTGGGGCATCGTCGCCATCAGCACCATCGGCTACCTGGCCGCCTGGATGTTCTGGCGCTGGCTGCCGCGCGGCGAACCCGTGGTGCAGGTGCGTTCATGAGTCGTCGTCGGCGCCCCGGTAGCGCCGATAGGGCATGTTGTTCCAGGTCCGCGCCTGCAGACGGTGATCGCTGACCGTCGGGGGCACGTCATCCAGGAGCCCGCGTGCCGCATCCAGCTCGCGCCCGACCTCGGCCCGGTCTTGGTACATGAACCCGTCCGACGCCTTTTCCGGTGCCTGGGCCAGCTTGCCCTCGAGATCACCGATCAGGTCTTGCTGATATCCGGCCAAAGCCCCACGGGCCTCTTCAATCCAACTGGGCTGCACGTTCCGGTTGCCATCGAGCAACGCACTGTATTCACGGTAAATATCGCCATAGAGGCGCGAGGCGTGATCACGGACGTCGCGCGTGGCGATCTCGAGATCGGCCACGTCCAGGTCTTCTTCCTTTAGGGGCGTGGCCCGGGCCTGCCCCCCGAGAGACGTGTATTTCATGTAGTACGGATACATTTTCCGGATGACCCCGCCCACATGCATGGTGCCGACGTTTCGTTCGTCCACCCCCTTGGGCTGCACCCCCTGCATGGCTGGAAGCGCCGACTCGGGCCGCACCACTTCTTTGGGCGGAATAATGCCAAAGCGCAGCATTTCCCGAATCGCCGTACCCGAGATGTTGAGATGATGGCGTTCGTCGTGCGGGCACGTGCGTTCGGTGGCATGGCTTGCGCAGCGCATGCAATAGAACACCTCGTGGAACAGCCGCACCGAAATCCCGAGTTCCTGCGGATCGTATTCATCGAAAATACTGTGTCCCGCGTATTTGTCATAAAAGCTGCCGATGCCCGCATGATCGCGCCCGATGAGCGCGTGCGTGCAGCCGTAGTTTTTCATGATCAGGGCGTGCAGAACCGCCTCGCGCGGGCCCGCAAAAATGTAAGTGACGCGCAGCGGCGAGAGAATGGCCCGCTCTTTGGGGTAATACGCGTTTAGCACGTTGCGGTAGGCCCGCACCCGATACTCGGGACGCACGAACTCGCGCTTGGCCATCTCGACCAGCGGCTGCAAAAAAACGCCATCCACTTCTTCGAGCGCATTGCGATGAATGTACTCATGCCCGCGATGCAAGGGGTTGGCGCCCGTGATGAACCCAGCCACCGACCTGAATTGACGCTCTTCGTAGAACAGGCGCCAGATGTCCCGGGGTTCGCGCCGCAGGGCCTCGAAAGGCCCCCAATCGACCCGATTGAGCAGGAACAGGTCGCCGCCGATGGACAGGTCGCCCATGCGGTCGAAAATAGACGCCACACCCGGGTGGCTTCGATCCGTGGTGCCGAACAAATGCTTTGCCCGGTGTTCACGGTCGTAGTCGAACAGGTCGTTGACCTCGAGCCGGGCCACGGGCTCGCCCTGGTGGTCGACCAGCGCCACGTGGTCGCCCACCGACAGTTTTCTGATGACCTCGGTGTTGCGCCGCCCAATCGGGGCAAAGCTCAGGGGGACCGGCCAAATGGTGCCATCTGCCAGCCGCCCGTTCTCGAGGCTGGACAGATAATCGGCGCGATTCATGAAACCTTTGTTGGGGGACAGCACACCCGTGCAAATCATCTCGATGGTGATGACGGCCTGCAAGTCGACCATGATGGCCGGAAGGCTGCGCGCCCGTTCGATTTCCGCGGCGCGCCGGTCGGGCGGCACCACCTGGTCGACCAGGTGCCCGCCGTGGGGTTTCTGTGGATAATTTTCAAATGGCAACTCGATCGGATCATGCATCGTTGTCTCCTGGTTTCTTTTGGCAATGCCGAGGCGAAGGATGCCCGAATGGTAGCAGATCGGCCCACCCGGAAGATTCGGTACACTGGCACTCGATCGAGCACCCCACTGTCCCCTTCATTTCCGCCGCGAGGCCTGCATGGACACACAAAAATGGCTCGTCGCCGTCGCGTTACCGCAAGAATTCGAGCATACGGCCCTGGCCCACGACATCCCGGTCGTCTATACCGGCGTGGGCAAATTGAACGCCGCCCTGGCGCTGATGGACGCCATCGAGCGCCATCAACCCGATTGCCTGATCAATTACGGCACGGCCGGTACGCTGGCGGGCCGGGCCAGCGGCCTGGTGGAGGTCGCCGAAGTCATCCAGCGGGACATGAACACCGAGCCCCTGTGCCCCCGCGGCGTCACGCCATTCGATGACACGCCCCCCCTGTTCCGTTCCGGCTCGGCCGGGCTGCGTTGCGCCACCGGCGACAGTTTCCTGCAGACCACCGACCCCTGGCTGCTCGAGCAGGGCGTGGATCTCGTCGACATGGAGCTGTTCGCGCTGGCGGCCGTCTGCCATCGCAAGCACCTGCGCTGGCGCGCATTCAAGTTCATCACGGACAACACGGACGGCCAGTCGGAAACGGACTGGACCGCGCGTGTGCACTTGGGGCAGGCCCTGTTTATGGCCCGGCTGGACGAGCTGCTGATGGGCCGCTGACAGTTGGTGCCCGAGACCGGAATCGAACCGGTACGATCAAAGATCGAGGGATTTTCTTACCACTACGGCTTTCGCCGCCAGCACATAGGCTGTTTGTAGTCTGGAGCACGCCTTCACCATAGTCTTGCGACCGTAGGTGCCCACCGTCTGCTCTCTACACCTTCCCGGTTTAAAAACCGGGCTTGGCTCGGCGTTGGCTCGGATATCGAAATATCCAGGGCGTTCGCCGAATTTGACGGGCTTCACATCGGGCGTTTCCCCCCGAAGGCTCAAATTGTTCAAGTCCCTTGTGTCTACCTATTCCACCACTCGGGCAATGCATTAAATCTGACCGTTTCTGCTGGTACCCACCTGGCTCCCAGCTGGTTGGCCACGCAACTGGATGCTATGGCCGGCCCCTATTTTAGCGTAAGTATCTGCCTGGTCAGCCACCCCCGTACGCCAGGCCCGACCGCATCGGACCCACGCCGAACTCATGCCGGCAGCATGCTCTGGCCCAATAGCCCGGCCAACGTCATCACCCCCAGCAGCACGAACGCCTCGATCGCGAGTATCCGGACGAAGCCGTGTCCGGCCACGCTATCGCCGGCGGCCAGGCGCGGCATCCAGAACCAGCGGTTGCGCAGGCCCAACGCAATGGCCAGAACCATGAGCCCGACCTTGACCAACAGGATCCACGCATAGGCCGTGCTACCCCAATGGGCCGCCGGGCCCAGGGTGCGCCAACCATCGAGCAGCCCGGTCAGGATCAACAAAGGAACGGCCACGGTGGCCGCCCGCGAAAGACGGTGCGCCTGGGCACTGGCCTCGGACGGCGTCAGATCCCCCCAGCCTGGATGCAATAGACGCGACACCCAGACGGGTCCCGCCCAGGCGCCGGCCGCAAGAATGTGTACCGCATGAACCCCGGCGGCCAGGCTGAACAGGCCGTGATCCGCGGCATGCCCTGTGGCGGCCCGGGTGTACGACAGCAGCAGAAGAAAGAAGACCGCGACCCCATGACCGGGCGACCGGCCCGCAGACGCATCAGCCGGCGGCACACTGCGGCGGCGCCCTGCCATCATCCAACCAGCCACCAGCCACGAGACCGACCACAGAGCCGACAGGGTGACCGTGGTGCCGAACATCGTGTGCAGGACAGTCAGCCGAACCGCGTCCAGCCACGGCCACCACCCGGTCGGTTCGGCCATCCGGTAAGCGCCATTGAACAGAAATGCCAGCTGAAGCCACAGCAGGCCCCACAAGAACCGCCGTTGCAGGCGAAGCAGGCGCTTTCCCTGAAGGGCCGCGGTGGCGCCGGCCATGAGCGTGCAACCCACCAGGCCGGCAAGCAGGATATCCTGCCCGGCTGCCAACAACGGTTGCACTAGGTCGACCAGGCCCGGCACCCCGCGCAGGATCAGCGCACGCTGAAAGAATAGGTGCCCTGCATGCGATGGCCATCACTGGCCACCGCCACCCAGCGCCCTTCGTAGTCGCCGGGCTGCAGCTCGGGCAGGCTGGCGCAGAGCACGTGGCCATCATTGCGAAGCACTGCCTGAGTGGAATCTACCTGGGTACCCTGGGCGTCGTGGACCTGCAGCGTACTGAAGGCGGCCTCGAGCGGGCTGTCGAATTCGACGCAGGTTTCGGCCGGGCTGGGCACTGCAGCGCCTGCGGCCGGTGTCTGTGAGACGACGTGCGCGTGCGCCCACGCTTGACCCATGCCGGCCAGGGCCAGCGCCCCGGCCAAAAACACTTTGCGTACCCGTGTGCTGTAAGTGTACGACATTGATACCAAATCCTTGATTGAGGCTTAATGCAATGAGGCCAGTTTAACGTCTTTCTGGCCAAGCGCCTGCGCCACGTCGTACATGGCCTGGTTCAGGATGCGGTGGGTAAGCTCATCGGCGCCATGCCCCGCCTGCACTTCGATGTCGGCCATGACCTGATTGTGCAAGCCATGTGACAAGGCCTTATCGAATAAGAAGCCCGACCACCAGGTGCCGTCATCCGTTGTGCCAGCCTGCACCAAAACCAGCGCCAATTTCTGGCCTTTTAGATCAGCGGGTGCCGGCGGCAGCGTCACGCCCGCCTCGGTGGCCCGCTTCAGGCCATCGTTCACGGCGAACGTCATCCCATTGATGAATTGCTTGACCTGATCCGCGCCATACTGCTTGTTGAGCTTGGCGACCTCGGCGTTGACCGTATCTTCGCCCAACATGGCGACCAGCGCGTTGGCAAAGGAAAAGTTGTCCGCGCCACCACCGGCCTCGACCAGGGCGGCGGTGACTTCGAGTGCCGGCTCGCCCATGTAGGCGGGGCCGCCGAACCAATTCATGGTGTGGGTCGTGATGGTGGACTGTGGCGCCGCATGCGTGTTGACGGTGGCCAGGGTGCCGCCGAGGGCAAGGCCCAATGACGCGGCCAGCACCCAGCTGCCGCGTGCCATGGTTGATGGGATCTTCATGATGATGCTCCTTCAGAAAAGGCCGCAGTGCCGTCATCCACCCTGGACGCCGGGGCGCTGAGACCCGACAGATTGGCGGGCAACCCCCCGTCGGGGTACAACGCAGCCAAAGCCTGCACGTCCGGCTCTGACATCAAGGTGTCGATCCGTGACCCGAGGGCCTGGCTGAGAGTCGCCAGCAGCAGCTGCTGGCGAATGAAATCGGCCGCCAGCTGCACGACGGCGGGCTGGCGCGTGGTCAATCCGTGGCTGGCGCGCGCCTGGCCGCCAACCCCATGCACCTGGCCGATCACGGCCGTTTCGTCATCCGCCACCAGAATCAGCCGATCGGACCCGGTTTCGGTGGCGACCGCCCGCCGATAGACCACCCCCTGGCAAGCGCCACACGCCGCATCGCATGCGGCCAGGCACAGCGTGGCCATGTGCACGCCGCGTTCGTCTGCCATGCGCAAGGCATCGGCCAGGAACGCGGCTGCCTCTGGGTGCAGGGCGAGCAGCAGCCGGTGCTGACAGGCATCGATCAGCTGGCGCGCGTGGGCCAGGAATTCCTGGCCTTGCAGGTTGAGCACGGCGACAGACTCTGCACCGCTGCCGCGACGCTCGAACGCCTGGCGCGCAGCCTGCAGGGCCCGCTGGTGCTGAGCCTGCAGGCTGCGCAATAGCGGCTCGGGCGCGAGAGCGACATAACGGCGCCCCCCGGCGTGCTCGGCGGGCAATACCGCGCCGCGTTCGACCAGGCGGGCCGCCACGGCATAAATGTTTGCGCGCGGGATGCCGGTTTTCTTGGCCAGTTCATAGCCGTTCATTTCGCCGCCGGCCACCAGTGCCGCATAAGCCCGGGCTTCGTACTCGGTGAACCCCAGCTGCTGCAAGGTGAGTGTCGTATCCATCCAACTGATGATATAAGTAGTTGCTCGTATAGCTACTAATATAAACCCAATCTGATGGAAGTCAATATTTGCGACATATCAGGGTTTTGACTAACACCGGCCACCGGATACGATCCGTATAATTTTTCTACGGAGCCTACGCGCCACCGACATTCATTCCATCCAGGGCGAGATCGACATCTACGTGGATCTCGCCTGCCCGTTGCAGGAGTCCCCTTTTGTCTTCTTCCTCTACAACCCCCCAATCCAACGCGCCTGCCATCACCCGAATCAGCGTCATTGGGGCCGGCACCATAGGCGCCAGCTGGGCCGCCCTGTTCCTGGCGCATGGCCTGAAAGTCACCCTGCATGACCCCGGGCCCGACGCCGAATCCATCGCCAGGACCCTCATTACGCAAGCCTGGCCGGCGCTGGTGACGCTGGGCACCGCAGCGCCCGACATCCCCTGGGGCGCGCTGCAGTTCGAAGCCGATCTCGAACAGGCGGTGGCCCAGGCCGATTTCGTCCAGGAAAACGCCCCCGAGCGCGAGGCATTCAAAATCGACCTGTACAAGCGCATGGATGCCGCTGCCCCAGAGCACACCATCCTGGCCTCCAGCACCTCCGGGCTGCACATGACCCGCCTGCAGAGCCAGTGCGCGCACCCCGAACGCTGCGTGGTCGGCCATCCGTTCAACCCGCCCCACCTGATCCCACTGGTCGAGGTGATCGGCGGCCGGCAAACGTCCAACGACACCATCGAACGCACCATGGCGTTTTATCGCCAGACCGGCAAACGGCCCATTCGCATCCACAAAGAAATCAGCGGGCACGTGGCCAACCGCCTGCAGGCCGCCCTCTGGCGCGAGGCCGTCTACCTGGCCGCCCAGGGGGTCGCCTCGGTCGAAGACATCGATACCGCCATCACCGAAGGCCCGGGCTTGCGCTGGGCCGTTTTCGGGCCTCACATGACCTTCAACCTGGGGGGCGGGCAAGGGGGCATGGCGCGGTTTCTCGACCACTTCTCCGGGCCCATAAAAAGCTGGTGGGATGATCTGGGCGAAGCCCCGCTCGACGACGCCACCCGTGCAATATTGCTCGAGGGGCTGACCCAGGAGAGCGACGGGCGTACCATAGAGGCCCTGGCCCACGAACGCGACGAGATGTTGCTGCGGGTCCTTGAAGCCAAGCGCCGCCATACGGAGTAATCACACATGAAACAAGCCAAGAAAGTCATCATTACCTGTGCCGTCACGGGCTCCATCCATACGCCCACCATGTCGCCCTATCTGCCCATCACCCCCGAGGAAATCGCGCGTGACGCAGTGGCGGCGGCACAGGCGGGGGCCGCCATGGTGCACTTGCATGCCCGCGATCCAGAAACCGGGCAGCCGCGCCAGGATCCCAAGCTGTTTGCGCAATTTCTGCCCGTCATCAAGAGCCAGACAGACGCCATCATCAACATCACCACCGGTGGCGGCCTGGGCATGACGCTCGACGAGCGTCTGGCCCCCGCCAAAGCAGCGCAACCCGAAATCGCGTCCATGAACATGGGCTCGTTCAATTTCAACATTTCGGGCGCCGCGGCCAAGATCGGCCAGTTCAAGTTCGACTGGGAAAAGCCCTATCTCGAAATGACCAAAGACCTGATCCTGTCGAACACTTTCTCGCAGATCGAGCGCGGTGTCGCCGAACTGTCCGCGCAGGGCACCCGGTTCGAATTCGAATGCTACGACGTCGGCCACCTGTACAACGTCGCCCACTTTGCCGACCGCGGCCTCATCAAGCCGCCCTTCTTCCTGCAATGCATTTTCGGTATTTCCGGCGGCATCGGGGCGCACCACGAAAACCTGCTGCACATGCGCACGATCGCCGACAAGCTCCTGGGCAATGACTACTACCTGTCGGTACTGGCGGCGGGCCGCCATCAAATGCCCTTCGTAACCCTCAGCGCCATTCTTGGGGGCAACGTACGCGTCGGCCTGGAAGACAGCCTGTACCTGTCCAAGGGCCAGCTGGCGCCCTCGAATGCCGACCAGGTCGCAAAAATCCGGCGCATCCTCGAAGAACTTTCGCTCGAGATCGCCACCCCCGACGAAGCCCGCGAAATGCTGCAGACCAAAGGCAAGGACAACGTGGCCTTCTGATACCGTGCATCACCCCGTCTACCCGATCCATCCCGGCCCGCGAGCCGTTTTTCCTACGAGGAACTCATGAAAATTCGCACCCTAGCGCTGGCCCTGGCCACTCTTGGCCTGGGCTTTGCCGGCCCCACACAGGCCGCCGGCTTTTCCGATGACGTCATCCGCGTTGGCTTCATCACAGACCTGTCCAGCGTATATGCCGACGTCGATGGCAAGGCGGGGGCCGACGTGATCCAGATGGCCATCGATGACATCGGTGGCGAAATCAACGGCACCAAGGTCGAACTGCTCGTCGCCGATCACCAGATGAAGGCCGACGTGGCTTCCACGCGCGCGCGCGAGTGGTTCGACCAGCAGAACATGGACATGCTGATCGGCGGGACCAACTCGGCCACCGGCCTGGCGATGGCCGCCGTGGCCGCCGAGAAGAAAAAGCCGTTCATTGCCGTGGGCCCGGGTGCCACGCAGCTCACCAATGAACAATGCACCCCCTATACGGTGCACTATGCCTACAACACCGAGGCCCTGGCGCGCGGCACGGGCATGGCCGTGGTCGAGCAAGGCGGCAAGACCTGGTATTTCCTGACGGCCGATTACGCGTTTGGCCACTCTCTCGAACAGAACACCGCGAAAGTGGTCAAAGAAGCCGGCGGCAAGGTGCTCGGCCAGGTGCGCGCACCGCTGTCCACGTCAGACTTCTCCTCGTACCTGCTGCAGGCCCAGCAATCCGGGGCCGAGGTCCTGGGGCTCGCCAATGCGGGCGGCGACACCATCAATTCCATCAAGACCGCCAAAGAATTCGGCGTTACCGACACCATGAAGCTCGCCGGCCTGCTGATGTTCGTCACCGACATCAACTCGCTTGGGCTCGAAAACGCGGCAGGCCTCTACCTCACCGCGCCCTGGTACTGGAACCAGAACGACGAGGCCAAGGCATGGTCGCAGCGCTTCATCGACAAAAACGGCCGCGCGCCCACCTGGATCCAGGCGGCTGACTACTCGGCGGCACGCACCTACCTCGAAGCCGTCAAGGCCACCGGCACAGATGATGGCGACACCATCATGCAGTACCTGAAATCGCACAAGATCAACGACATGTTCGTCAAGGACGGTACCATCCGGCCCGATGGCCTGATGATGCACGACATGATGCTGGTGCAGGTCAAGACGCCGGCCGAATCCACCGGCCCCTGGGACTACTACAAAACAGTCCGCAGCCTCTCGGCCGAATCGGTGTTTGGCCCCGAGTCCTCATCCACCTGTGCCCTGGTCAAGAAATAAAGGAGTCCTCGATGTTCGACAAGACATGCATGCAGGGGCGCAAGGTACTGATCACCGCCGGCGCGAGCGGCCTGGGCCTTGAAATGGCCCGGTTGTTCTCTTCCACGGGGGCCCAGGTCTTCATTTGCGATGTCGACGAAAAAGCCCTCGAAAAGGCCCACGCCGAGATCCCCGGGGCCTGGACCATGGTCGCCGACGTATCCGACGAAGCCAGCGTCGCACGCCTGTTCGAGCAGGTCGCAACGCAAATGGGCGGGCTGGACGTCCTCATCAACAATGCAGGCATCGCAGGCCCCACCGGCTTTGTGGAAACCCTCAGCAAAAAAGACTGGGATCGCACGCTCGCGGTCAACATCACCGGGCAGTTTCTGTGCGTACGTCAGGCGGTCCCCCTGCTCAAGGCCTCCAAGGCCGGGGTCATCATCAACCTGTCGTCAGCGGCCGGCCATCTGGGCTTTGCCGGCCGGGCGCCCTATTCGGCCTCGAAATGGGCTGTTGTGGGCTTCACCAAGACGCTGGCCATCGAACTGGGCAAGTTTGGCATCCGGGCCAATGCCATCCTGCCCGGTGCGGTCGATGGGGATCGCATCCGCGCGGTGATCAAGGCCAAGGCCGAGACCCTGGGCGTACCGGTCGACGACATGACCCGTACCTACACCAACCTGGCCTCTTTGGGGCGCATGGTCACGGCAAGCGATATAGCCAACATGGCCTTGTTCGTGGCCAGCGATGCCGCAATCAACATCAGCGGCCAGGCCCTGGCCGTCGACGGCCATACCCAGGCGCTCACCTGACCGCCTGGCCCCCCGGGCCCACCCTGCCCATTCTGGCGGCATGCCGCCAGAATGGGCAACGGGCAGCACAACCCATCCGGGATCAGGCCCGAAGACGCCTGTTCAGCCATTCGAACAGCCCCATGCCCAGCAGCAGGGCAACGAAGAACACCGCAGGCTTGAGCTGCCCCGTCCCCAGGTCGACCAGGGCTGGCCCGGGGCACAGGCCCGCGATGCCCCAACCCACGCCAAACAACAGGCTGCCGACGACCAGGCGTGCATCGATCTGCCGGTTGGTGGGCAGTTTGATTTCAAAACCGAGGGCGCTGCGCGGGCGCTTGCGTGCAATGGCGAAGGCGATCGAGCCAGCGGCAATGGCGCCCACCATGACCAGCCCCAGCGACGGATCCCAGTGCCCCGCCAAATCCAGAAAACCCAGAACCTTGGCTGGAAAGATCATGCCGGAGACGACCAGGCCCACACCAAAGATGACGCCGGCCAACAGCGCGGTAAAAAGAGGCATGGCAGATTCCTTACAGACCCAGAAGATGACGAACGACGAAAGTCGTGGCAAAGCCGGCCAGCATGAACAGGGCGGTGGCCACCAAAGAGCGTGGAGACAGGCGCGAGATGCCGCAGACCCCGTGCCCCGAGGTACACCCTGAACCCAGGCGCGTACCCAGGCCGACCAGCAGGCCAGCCAATATCAGGGCGCCATAGCCCGACTCGATGGGCACGACCTGCGGCCGCCCCGCAAGCATGAAAAGCAGCGGTGTGACAAGCAGGCCGATGAGAAAGGCCAGACGCCAGCCGACGTCGCCGGAGCGCGGCTGAAGCAACCCGCCCAACACCCCACTGATGCCCGCGATGCGGCCGTTGACCAGCAGAAACACAGCGGCCGCCAGGCCGATGAGAACCCCGCCCCCGAGCGCGGACCAGGGTGTAAAGACAGTCCAATCGATGTTCATGGTCATTCCTTGGGGCAGTACAAGGTGTAGAGCAAAGCCAGTACCTGCAGCAGGCCTTCATCGGCCACACGATAATAAATGTACTTGCCGCAGCGGCGTGTCTGGACCACGTCATCGTGGCGCAAGACCGCCAACTGCTGGGACAGGGTGGGCTGCCGGATATCGAGAACCTCTTCGAGCTCGCTGACGCAGCACTCTCCTTGGGACAGATGACACAGGATCAGCAGGCGATCGGGGTTGGCCAGAACCTTGAGCTTTTCGACCACGTCGACAGCCGCGTGGCGCATGAGCTGCGCTGGAAGAACAGTGGGTATTTGGGTCATTTCAAGCTTGGACAATTGTCTATTTGCCAATATTATATAGAATGATATATTATTCATCAACAAATTGACTGCCCCCTGGAATCATCACTATGACACGCACCATACAGGCATTCTTCGACACCGATACCGGCACGATCAGTTATGTGCTGCACGATGGCCGGCATGCAGCCATCATCGATCCCGTGCTGGACTACGATCCGGCCGCGGCCCGTACCAGCACGCACATGGCCGATCAGATCGTCGACTACGTCACCGAGCAGAAGCTGACCGTTCAATGGCTGCTCGAGACCCACGCGCACGCCGACCACCTGTCAGCCGCGGCCTACCTGAAATCCCGCCTGGGCGGGCGTATTGCCATCGGCGAGCATATCCTGCAAGTTCAGGAAATCTTCAAAACGCTCTATAACCTGGACCGCGAATTTTTGCCCAACGGCAGCCAGTTCGATCAGTTGCTGAAAGAAGGCGAGACCATACAGATCGGCACGTTGTCGATGAACATCCTGTGGGTGCCCGGCCACACCTTGGCCGACCTGGCTTTTCAGGTGGATGACGTGATCTTCGTGGGTGACACCTTGTTCATGCCGGACGTCGGCACCGCCCGTACAGATTTCCCCGGCGGCAGTGCCCGATCCTTGTACCGCTCGATTCGCAAGCTGTTGGCCCTGCCCGAGAACACCCTGCTGATGCACTGCCACGACTACCCGCCGGCGGGGCGTGACCCGCTTTGGGCCAGTACCGTCGCCCAGCAGCGCGCCGAAAATATCCACGTCCATGATGGCATCAGCGAAGACGAATTCGTCGCCATGCGCGAAGCCCGCGATGCCACGCTGGCGCCGCCGCGCCTGATCCTGCCGTCCCTGCAGGTGAATATCCGTGCCGGGCAACTGCCGCCCGCCGAAGACAACGGCACCCATTACCTGAAAATCCCGCTCAACAAGCTGGCAATCGGGTAGCGCGCCGGGTCAGACGCCGATGTCTTCGTTCCAGAGGTCGGGGTGGGCGCGGATGAACGCCTGCATCAGGGCCACGCATGCGGCATCCTGCAGCACCTCGACCTGCACGCCACGCTCGCGCAACAAGGTTTCTTCGCCCATGAAGCTCTGGTTTTCGCCAATCACCACCCGCGGGATGCCATACAGCAGAATCGCTCCGGTGCACATGGCACAAGGCGACAGCGTGGTATAGAGCACCGATTCGCGATAGGTCTGGGCCGCGAGGCGGCCGGCGTTTTCAAGCGCGTCCATCTCGCCGTGCAAAATGGCACTGCCCTGTTGCACGCGGCGATTATGCCCACGGCCAATGACGCGGCCATCGTGCACCAGGACCGAACCAATCGGGATCCCGCCTTCGGCCAGGCCCTGGCGGGCTTCATCGATGGCTGCCTGCATATAAGAATCCATAGACTCTCCGGATTGCGCGCTGGACAGGATTCAGGCCCCCGCCTGCGCAATAATGCGACGGGCCCGCGAAATGACGGGCTGGTCTACCATCTGGCCATCGAGCTGGAAAGCCAGCGAACCGGTTTGCTGGTGGTGCGCCAGCACGCGCCGCGCCCAGGCCTGTTCGGCCTCTGACACGGCATGAACGGCATGCACCACGGGCACCTGCCTGGGGTGGATGCACAGCATGCCGCCAAAGCCCAGGTCACGGGCATCTTGCGCAAAAGCCTGCAAGCCGACCGTGTCTGAAAAGTCAGGATACACCGTATCCAAAGGATCAGCCAGACCCTGCCTGCGGCTGGCCAGCAGCACCTTGAAGCGCAGTGTCTGCAGGACCGCCTGCGCCGCCGCCGTCTGCGGCCGAGTGCCCAGCGCCTCCATGAAATCCAGAATACCGAAGCACAGACGCTGCACGCCCGACGTGGCTGCAATCGCGTTGAGCTCGTCGACGCCCGCAGGGGTTTCAACGAGCGCCATCACGGGCAGCCCGGTGGCGGTGGCCCGGCTCAGCGCCGCGTCGTGCTCGGCCTTGGGCAAGACCAGGCCCGCCAAGCCCGCCTGCGCCCGACAGACCGCGAGATCGGCTTCGAACTCATCCGTGTCTCCGGCATTGATGCGCACCCAGACGGGCCGGGGCGCATCTTGCAGATAGCCCACCAACTGTTGGCGCGCCGTATCCTTGGCATCCGGTGCAACCGCGTCTTCGAGATCGACGATGACCGCGTCGGCGCCACTGGCCCATGCCTTGGCCACGCGATCCAGCCGCGTCGCCGGCACAAACAGCGCACTGCGCATTAAAGAGAAACCCATAGAACCTACCTTTACACCCTAATTTCTGGGACGTCTGGAACGTGCGCGCACCCGCGTGCGCGCCGCGATACGTTGCTGCCACTCGCGCGGCCCGCTGCGATGCACGGATTCCCCCCGGGCGTCGACGGCCACCGTGACTGGCATGTCGCAGACATCGAACTCGTGAATGGCCTCCATGCCCAGGTCTTCGAAGGCGACCACGCGCGCGCTGCGAATGGCCTTCGATACCAGGTAGGCCGCCCCCCCGACCGCCACCAGGTAGGCCGCCCGATGGCGCTGGATGGACTCGGTGGCCTGATCCCCCCTTTCGGCCTTGCCCACCATCGCCAGCAGGCCCGCCTGACCCAGCATCATGTCCGTGTAGGCATCCATGCGCGTGGCCGTGGTTGGGCCGGCCGGGCCAACGGCCTCATCGCGCACGGCCTTGACCGGCCCGACGTAGTAGATGACCCGGTCGCGGAAATCGACCGGCAAGGTTTCGCCCCGCGCCAGCATGTCTTGAATACGCTGATGGGCCGCATCGCGCCCCGTGAGCATGCGACCCGTCAGCAGCAGGCGCTCGCCCGGCTTCCAGGAAGCCACCTCGGCGCGGCTGAGGCGGCCCAGATCCACCCGCCGGGCGGCTTTGAAGTCGGGCGCCCAGTGCATATCCGGCCAATCGGACAGCGCGGGCGGATGAAGCGCGGCGGGACCCTGACCATCGAGCACGAAATGCACGTGGCGGGTGGCGGCACAGTTGGGGATCATCGCCACCGGCTTGGAGGCGGCATGGGTGGGGCACGTACGGATCTTGACGTCCAGCACGGTGCTCAGGCCGCCCAGGCCCTGCGCCCCGATACCCAGGGCATTGACCTTGTCGTACAGATCGATGCGCAGTGCCTCGAGCGACGTCTGCGGCCCGCGCGCGCGCAATTGCGCCATGTCGATGGGCTCCATCAGCACCTGCTTGGCCATCAGCATCGCCTTTTCGGCCGTCCCGCCGACCCCAATGCCGAGCATGCCGGGCGGACACCAGCCGGCCCCCATGGCGGGCACGGTGTTCAACACCCATTCTTCGAGTGATTGATTGGGATTGAGCATGGCGAACTGGGCCTTGTTCTCGGACCCGCCCCCCTTGGCCGCGACCTCGATTTCTACGGTATGGCCGGGCACCAGCTCGACGTGCAGCATGCACGGCGTGTTGTCGCCCGTATTGCGGCGGTCGAACAGCGGGTCGGCCACCATCGAGGCTCTCAAGGGATTGTCGGCATCCAGATAGCCGCGCCGCACCCCTTCGTCGCAAAGGGCCTGCAGGCTGCGGGCCGTATCGAAACGCACCCCCATGCCCACCCGCATGAACACGTTCACGATGCCGGTATCCTGGCAGATTGGCCGCTGCCCTTCGGCGCATAATCTTGAATTGGTGAGGATTTGCGCGATCGCATCGCGGATCGATTGAATCAGGTGTTCTTCGGCAATGAGCGTGGTCATGGCAGGTTGGTCGTCGGGCGGCGGTGTTCTGGATCCTACCCGCACAGTACGCGCAAAGTGCCGCTCAAAGCAAACGGCCCAATGTCGGGATGTCTTCGAGCCCCCAGACCTGGGCAATCAGGCGATCGACCTGAGCTTCGGACACCGCCTTTTGCACCGCCGCCAGGCGGCGCACCTTGTCTTCGATTTCGGGGCGCGACAAGGTATTGGCAGGATCCCCCTTGGGGACGTCGACGCGCCCCTGGAATACCTGGCCCGAGCGGGTGCGCACGCTGACGCGCCCCAGCCAGCGTGCAGGATAGGCGGCATCGACTTCGGGATCGAGCTCCATGCGCACGCGCGCCTCGAACGCCCGGATGTCCGGGTCGTTCAGGCCATTGTCAAAATCGGCCAGCCCCGCCTGGCGATGCTTGGCGATCAGCCCCAGCACGGTCGACATGGAGAACTTGGACTGGTGCACGGTGACTGGCGCGACCACCGGACCCAGCACGTCGATGGCGCCCTGGTGCACGTGGGCCACCACGGATTCGATGTCATCGATGGACAGATCGTGTTCAGTGACCACCTGCAGCAAAGCATCCGCCGCCGGATGCGTATGCCGGCAGGAGGCGTGGTATTTGAATGAGGTCTCGAGCACGGCCCAGCGGCTGCCCAGGCCATCGACCAGCCGGGCCGGATCGGCATCCTGCGACATGCCCGCCGCCATGCCCTGGCGCCCCTCGAGGATGTGGCTTGCCCCGGTGAAGCCATCGTGCGCCAACCAGGCGGCCATCAGGCCGTTGGCGGCGGCCTTGGCGGTATGCAGCTGCTTGGAATCCGCCCCGTCGCGCAGGAACTCCCAGAGGCCGGCCGCCTGGGTGCCGGCTGAACCGAGGGCGTGGAGCATCTGGCGGGCATCGAGGTGAAGCAGCCGGCCAGTGGCCACGGCGGCCGCGAGCGTACCCGCGGTACCGGTGGTATGGAAAACCCGGTAGTGGCTGCGCCCCAGGTACTCGCCGATGCGGATGCCTGCTTCGTACCCGGCCACGGCCGCCACCAGGACGTCGCGCCCCGATCGCCCCAGGGCCTGAGCCGTCGCGAGGGCGGGCGGGAACACCACCGCCGCAGGATGAAAGACCGAACCATTGTGCACGTCGTCCTGCTCGACCATATGGGCAGCCGCCGCATTGACCAGGGCCGCGAACAGCGGACTGGTAGCGGACTGATCGACCAGGCTTTCACTGGGCCCGTCGGCCGGACCCATGATGCGTGCATAGCGGGCCATGGACTGCACCGGCCTCTGGGCGGCTCCGGCTAAAATGGAGCCCAGGCCGTCGAGCAGCAGATCTTCTATGCGCCGCAACACGGGGGTGGGAATATCACCATACTGTAGTTCGGCCACGAATCGGGACAAGGTCGCACTGAGATCCTGCATGGTTGTTCCTGTCAATCTGATTTGTATGGATTCTGCATCGGCCGACCCGATTTGCCTATTCTTGTTTGCTTAGGGGCGGCTTCAAGCATTTCAAAGGAGAAAGGCCGGTATGGCGACACACATAGACCTCACGGACATGCAACTGATGGTGCATGTGGCCAGCGCCCGGAGCCTGACCAAAGGGGCCGAACGCACCCACCTGTCTCTGCCGGCAGCCAGTAACCGGGTCAAGAACATGGAAGCCCATCTGGGCACCCAGCTGCTGTATCGCACCAGCCAGGGGGTCAGCCTGACGCCTTCGGGCGAGGCCCTGGTCAAACACGCCCGGGTCGTGTTGCGCCAGATCGAGCACCTGCGGGGCGACATGCGCGAATTTGCCAGCGGTATCAAGGGGCGGGTGCGGGTCTATGCCAACACCACGGCGATGAATGAATTCCTGCCCGCCGCACTGGAGCGCTATCTGGTGGCCCATCCAGACGTCAACATCGAACTGCGCGAACGGCTCAGCCACGAAGTGGTGCGCGCCGTGGCCGAAGGCGTGGCCGACATCGGCCTGACGGCGCAGGCCAGTGGCGGCGCCGGCGTGCGCTTCCTGCCCTACCGCACCGATCGTCTGGTTCTGGTCACGCACGCCCGCCACGCATTGGCGCAGCAGAGCTGCCACCCGTTTGCCAGCCTGCTCGATTACGATTTCATATGCCTGTTCGAGGCCAGCGCCATCCATTCCTTCCTGCTGCAGGCAGCCGAAGACCAGGGCCGCCTGCTCAAAAAGCGGGTCGAGGTCAGCAATTTCGAAACGTGCTGCCGCCTGATCGCAGCCCAGGTCGGTATCGGCGTGATCCCGGAATCGGCCGCCTTGCGCTACGCGGACTCGATGCCCATTGCCATCCTGACCCTGGAAGACGCCTGGGCGCTGCGAAAATTGCACATCTGCGTTCAAGAAACCACTGAACTGCCGGCCTTTGCACGCGAGCTGGTCGACCTGCTGGTTGCCGATGCCGCGGCCGCGCGGCTGCCCCCACAACCCTCTTAATTGCAATCAAAGTCGACGTTTGCCAAATACAGATTGTCGCCACTACCGGATTGCCGCACCCTTAAACAATCTTGAAGATTGCCATACCCTTAAACTTTGCCCTGTAGCTTGGCCGAGGAAAACATGCACCAAAACGCTGACAAATACCAGGACATCCGTGAAGCCATCCGCGACTTGTGCGCACAATTCGGCGATGCGTATTTCCGCGAAATCGATCTGCAACGAGGCTATCCCGCCGAATTTGTCGACGCCCTGACCCATGCCGGCTGGCTGGCGGCCCTGATCCCCGAAGCATACGGCGGCTCGGGGCTGGGGCTGACCGAAGCCTCGGTCATCATGGAAGAAATCAACCGCTCGGGCGGCAATTCCGGGGCTTGTCACGGCCAGATGTACAACATGGGCACGGTGCTGCGCCACGGGTCCGAGCGCCAGAAACAAGAATGGCTGCCCAAGATCGCCAGCGGTGAACTGCGCCTGCAGTCCATGGGCGTCACAGAGCCCACGACCGGCACCGATACCACCCGCATCAAGACCACGGCCGTCAAGAAAGACGGCCGCTACGTCATCAACGGGCAGAAGGTCTGGATCTCGCGCATCCAGCATTCCGACCTGATGGTGCTGCTGGCGCGCACCACCCCCCTGGAGCAAGTCACCAAAAAATCCGAGGGCATGTCGATCTTCATGGTCGACCTGCGCACCGCCATCGGCCAGGGCCTGACCGTGCGCCCGATCCTGAACATGGTCAACCATGAAACCAACGAACTATTCTTCGAGAATCTCGAAATCCCCGAAGAAAACCTGATCGGCGAAGAAGGCAAGGGGTTCAAATACATTCTCGACGGGCTGAATGCCGAACGCACGCTGATCGCCGCCGAATGCATCGGCGATGGCTATTGGTTCGTCGATCGGGCCAGCAAATACGCCAGCGAACGCATTGTCTTCGATCGGCCCATCGGCCAGAACCAGGGCGTTCAGTTCCCCATCGCCCGGGCCTGGGTCAACGTGGAAGCGGCCAGCCTCATGCGCTACGAGGCAGCGGCCCGCTTCGACGCCCGGCAAGACTGCGGGGCGCAGGCCAACATGGCCAAGCTGCTGGCGGCCGATGCGTCCTGGGAAGCCGGCAACGCCTGCCTGCAGACGCACGGCGGTTTCGGTTTTGCGTGCGAATACGACATCGAACGCAAGTTTCGCGAAACCCGCCTCTATCAGGTCGCCCCGATTTCCACCAATCTGATTCTTTCTTACGTGGCCCAGCACGTCCTGGGCATGCCCCGGTCATTCTGAAACGAGTACAACCATGCGTCCCCTCGAAGGCATCACCGTCGTCACCCTGGAGCATGCCATCGCGGCCCCCTTCTGCACGCGCCAGCTGGCAGACCAGGGCGCCCGCGTCATCAAGATCGAGCGCCCCGGGGTGGGTGATTTCGCGCGTGGCTATGACCAGCGCACCCATGGCCTGTCCTCGCACTTCGTCTGGGTCAACCGCTCCAAGGAAAGCCTGGCGCTCGACCTGAAGGCCGCGCAATCCGCCACCGTGCTCGAGCGCCTGCTGCACAAAGCCGACGTCCTGGTGCAAAACCTGGCGCCCGGTGCCGCAGCCCGCCTCGGGCTGTCCTTCGAGGCCTTGCACGAGCGCTTCCCACGCCTGATCGTGTGCGATATTTCAGGCTATGGCAATGATGGCCCCTACCGCGACCGCAAGGCCTACGATCTCCTCATTCAGAGCGAGGCCGGATTTCTGTCGGTCTCGGGGACCCCGGACGAGCCAGCCAAGGCCGGCTGCTCGATCGCCGACATCGCGGCGGGCATGTACGCCTACTCGAACATCCTCGCCGCCCTGATCGAACGCGGCAAAACCGGTCGCGGCCGGCACATCGATATCTCGATGCTCGAATCCATGGTCGAATGGATGTCGTATCCACTGTACTACAGCTACGATGACGCTCCCCCGCCCCCGCGCAGTGGCGCCTCGCATTCCACCATCTATCCCTACGGCCCATTTCCCGCCGGCGACGGCAAGACGGTGATGCTGGGCCTGCAGAATGAACGCGAATGGCATGCATTCTGCGGTCAGGTCCTGCAGCAGCCCGCCTTGGCCGATGATCCGCGCTTCGACAGCAATTTCAAGCGCTCAGCAGCACGCACCGAACTGCGCGCCGTCATCGTGCAGGCTTTTGCCACCCTGACGGCCCACCAGGTCATCGAGCGCCTCGACGCGGCCGACATCGCCAACGCGCACGTCAATGACATGCACGGTGTGTGGCACCATCCCCAACTACGGGCCCGCAACCGATGGACGACCGTGGCCAGCCCGGCGGGCGATCTGCCGGCCCTGTTGCCACCCGGCATCCGTTACGCGGCAGACGCACGGATGGATCCCATCCCCGCGCTGGGCGAGCACACCCAAGCCATCCTGGCCGAACTCGGCCTGGAACCTGGCCCAGACCTCGGCTCGGAACCCGGCTCGCAACCCGCGCCGCTGGCGCCTGGCCAGGATCGCCGTCCAGACAGCCCCTGAGCGCCCCGGCTCGCGCCCCGACTCTTATGATTACGGAGACCCCGATATGCACGACAATGATCTCAACGCCTGGATAGGCCACACCGATACCTGCACGGACAGCCTCGATGCTCTGCACGCGGCGCGCGTTGCCCTGAGCATCGGCGATGACCCCAGCCAGCTGGGCCCGCACCTGCCCTTGCTCTGGCACTGGGCCTTTTTTGTGTCGGGCCAGCCCTATGCCCTGTTGGGCCACGACGGGCATCCGGCTCAGGGGGGACCACTGCCCCCAACCGCAGAAAATCGACGCCGCATGTGGGCGGGCGGCCGCGTACAGTTCCATGAGCCGCTGCGGATCGGAACGCCGGCGCAGCGCACGTCCGCCATCACCTCGGTGACCGAAAAACAAGGGCGCACCGGCGCCCTGACCTTCGTGACGGCCCACCACGAATACCGGCAAGATGGCCAAATCTGCATCACCGAAGAGCAGGACATCGTGTACCGGGCACCGGCCGCGCCACGGCTGCAGGGCTCATTGCCCATTCCCGACGGCGGCTGGCGGCAAACGATACAACCCGATCCTGTCATGCTGTTTCGGTACTCGGCCGTGACCTTCAATGGGCATCGGATCCACTACGACCTGCCCTACGCACGCGACGTCGAAGGCTACCCAGGCCTGGTCGTGCATGGCCCCATGATCGCCACCCTGATGGTGCGGGCCTTCAAGCAGGCCCATCCCGATCGCACCGTACGAACCCTCTCGTACCAGGGCTTGCGGCCCTTGATCGCACCACGGCCATTCGAAGTGGGCGGCGTCATGCTGGAAGACGGCAAAGCCCAGCTCTGGGCTGGGCAAGAAGGCACCCTGGCGCACCAGGGTGAAATCGGATTCTGACGATTCCAGAGAATCAGGCCTCCAGCATGATGCAATCACGCAATCCAGAACCTGATGCAAGATGATCAAAGCCTTCGTTGATCTGATCCAGGGTGAACACCTGGCCCAGTAATTTGTTCACGGGCAGCTTGCCGCCCAGATACAAGTCGATATAGCGGGCAATATCGACGGCTGGCACGCCCGAGCCCAGATAGCTGCCGCGGATATCGCGCTCTTCACCCACGAGCTGTGCCAATGGCAGGGAAAAGGCCGCTTTCGGATGCGGCAGGCCCGACGTGATGGTGGTGCCCCCGCGCGCCGTCAGGCGATAGGCCGTTTCGAAGGCCGCCACGGCGCCGGCCATGTCGAAGCCGAAGTCTACCGCGCCACCGGCCGCCTCGAGGCGGTCGGCATCAGTGGTGACGTGCCTGGGGTTGATGACATGGGTGGCGCCGAGCGTCTTGGCCAGCGCCAGCTTTTCATCGCTGAGATCGACCGCCACGATCCGCCGGGCGCCAGCGGCCACGGCGGCCAGCAAGGCACTGAGGCCCACGCCCCCCAGGCCCACAATGGCCGCTGTCTGGCCCGCCTTGATACGCGCCCGATTGATCACCGCCCCCGCGCCGGTGAGCACGGCGCAGCCGAACAGCGCCGCTTCGCGATGCGAGAGCTCGCGCAGAACCTTGATACACGAATAGCGCGAGACCACGGCATAATCGGCAAAGCACGACACCCCCAAGTGATGATTCAAGGGCTCGCCCTGCCGCTGCAGGCGGCGCCCACCCCCCAGCAGAACACCTTGCGCATTGGCCTGCGCCCCCGGCTCGCACAGGGCCGGGCGGCCCTGGCTGCAAGGCGTGCAGTGCCCGCAAATAGGCACGAAGTCGGTGACGACGTGATCCCCTACTTTGAGGTCGTCGACGCCGGCACCGAGCTCGGCCACCTCGGCTGAAGATTCGTGCCCCAGCACCATGGGCATGCCACGCGGCCTGTCGCCATTGATGACGGACAGGTCGGAATGACAGAGCCCGGCCACCTTGATCTTGAGCAGCACCTCGCCGGGCCCGGGCGGATCCAGCTCGACGTCTTCGATCTGCACCGGGCGGCTTTGGGCATACGGGCTGGCAAGCCCCATCTGACGCAATACGGCAGCACGAATTTTCATGGCTTTTCCTGCGGGATGAGATTGGACAATGGCTTCAAATGGTGCGCCCCCCATCGACGGGGAATTCGACACCCGTGATGAATTCGGCCGCATCGCTGGCCAGGAATGTGGCCACGGCGGCAATGTCGGATGGTTTGCTGAAGCGCCCGAGAGGGATCGTGGACACGAACTTGGCGCGATTTTCCGGTGTGTCCGGCAGGCCCATGAAGGCTTCGAACAAGCCCGTTACGCCCATGACGGGGCAAATGGCATTGACCCGGATCCTGTCGGGCGCCAATTCGATGGCCATGGAGCGCGACAGCAGATTGACCGCGCCCTTTGAAGCGTTGTACCAGGTCAGCCCCGGGCGCGGCCGGATCCCCGCGGTGGATCCCACGTTGAGGATCACCCCCCCGCCCTGTTTGCGCATCACGGGCACGATGGCTTTGGAGATCAGGTAAATGGACTTGACGTTGACGTTGAATACGCGGTCGAACGTCTGCTCGTCCACATCCAGCATGGGCTGATTCTTGTGGGTGGTACCGGCATTGTTGACGATGATGTCAATGCGGCCGAATTTTTCGAGTGTCTTGGCGACCATGTCGGCCACTTCGGCCGACGACGTAATGTCGACCTTGACGGCAAGCGCCTGCGGGCCAATGGCGGATGCCACCCGCTCGGCGCCCTGCTGGTTGATGTCGGCCACGACGACCTGGGCGCCTTCCTGCGCATACATATGCGCGATTCCTTCGCCAAAACCACCCCCTGCCCCGGTGACAATGGCAACTTTACCGCTGAGTTGATTTCCAGACATGCTTGGGCTCCTGTGAAAATCCTGACCGAGTCGCAAATGCGCCCGTGTGTCCATGATAATGGTATCGCTCTGGTATCGCTCGCTAGCGGCTTCTTCATGGTAGAAATACACGCCAGGATCCGTCAATTCACTTTTTATTAAGCGGCGCTTCATCAAAAGCATATCGGTAGTAACCCGATGGCACCGCCCGAAGTGCGCCGAACCGCCCGGTGGCTCAGGGCTGGCGTTCCAGCACCAGCAAGGGATCGATGCGTACGTCGAACCAGGTCATGCCCCAGTGCACGTGCGGGCCGGTGGCCCGGCCCGTGGCCCCCGCCCGGCCGATGACCTGACCCTGGGCGACGACATCGCCGACCGCCACATCAAGCCTGGAGAGATGCAGGAAGTTGGACCCGATGCCATAGCCATGGTCGATCAGGACCGTACCGCCCGTCAAGTACAGATCGGGCTCGGCGAAGACGATCCGGCCGCTGGCTGGCGCCTTCACGGGCGTGCCGCTGGGGACGGCAATGTCCATGCCGGAATGGGCAGCGCCCGGTACGCCGTTATAGATGCGCTGATTGCCGAACCGCCCCGAAATCCGCCCCTGGACGGGCCAGATGAAAGCCTGGGCAAAACCGGTGTCGTGGCTGCTGGTCGCCCGTGCGTGGGCGACCCGCGCCTGCTCGCGGCGAATGCGTTCGGCAATGTGCGGCGGCGGCGCTACGGTCTTGGGCGGCACCCCGTTGACCCGCTCGACAGGCCAGTCGCGCGGCACAATGGCGATATCCACCGAATGCGGCTGACCACCCGGTGGCGTGATGGTGAGCCTCGCAGGACGGTCGGCATCACGGGCCACGCCCAGCACCACCGTGCCATAGCCCGTGACGTCGAGCGCCCGGTCGCCATAGCGGACCTGACTGCCAGGCGGCACCTTGCCGATGACCATGGCCCCCTGCTGCACCTGTATGGGAAAGATGATTTCGGCGTCCGCGGCCCATGCTGCGCCAAACCCTATCAGCCATGCATACGCCAACGCGCAGAGCGCAAAGCGTCGCGCCAGACGCCAGATGAAACCGATACGACGCATGGGCTGCCCCCGATCCAGGAACGACTGCCTTTCAGTGTACCTTGCGCCGATCGTCGATCAGCTTGCCGTCCGTGGCCAGCTGCGCCGCGCCCACGATCTCGACCTCGCACCGCAATTTGGTGAATTCGCGCACGGCCGCGGCCAGGCGGGTATCCAGGCCGTCTGTGTGCGCATGGGGCAGAACCTGAAGCACCATGCGGTCCTTGCCGATTTCGCCGGTGATCACCAGGCTCGCGCGCGACACTTCGGGGAAGCGCGACAGTACGTCACGGATCTGTTCGGGCCGGATGAACAGGCCCCGCACCTTGGTCGCCTGATCGGCACGCCCCATCCACCCCTGGATGCGGACATTCGTGCGTCCGCTCGGGCAGGCGCCCGACATGATCGCCGAGAGGTCTCCCGTGCCCAGGCGAATCAGCGGGTAGACCGGGTTCAGGACGCTGACCACCAGCTCGCCAACCTGCCCGTCGGGCACGGGCTGGCGCGTATCCGGATCCACGATCTCGATGAGGACGTGTTCATCGGCCACCATGCCCTCGCGCGGCCCGGTTTCATAGGCAATGAGCCCGGCCTCGGCCGTTGCGTAGCATTGATAGGCATCCACCCCACGGGTCGCCAGCCAGGCGCGCAAGTCGGCTGGAAAGGGTTCGCCCCCCACCATGGCCTTGCCCAGGCTGCCGATGTCCACTTGAGCGTCGTTTGCGCGTTCGACCAGCAGCCGCAGATGGCTGGGTGTGCCGATATAGCCATTGGGCTGCAGGTCGGCAATCGCCTGCAGCTGGAGCTCGGTTTGGCCGACGCCCGCCGGAAATACCGTGCAGCCCAGCTGGGCTGCGCCGCCATCCATCATGAATGCGCCCGGCGTCATGTGGTAGCTGAGCGCATTGTGCACCAGGTCGCCGGCCCGAAACCCCGCCGCAAACAAGGACCGGGCCATACGCCAATGGTCGGTATTGCGCCCCTGTGGTTCGTAGATCGGCCCCGGGCTGGCAAACACGCGGGCCAGTGCGGGACCCCGAGCGACCGTTGCAAAGCCGCCCAGCGCATCACCGCCCTGCCTGCGCGCCTGCTGCTGCCATTGCAGCAACTGTGTTTTGCGCACCACCGGCAGCTGCGCCAATGCATGCCGATCCGACACGTCGGCCGGTTCCACCCCTTCGAGCACGCCCGCCCACCCGGCGCTCGCATTCTTTGCGTGACCGATCAACTCTGCAAGCGCCTTGAACAGGCGCGCTTCCCGCTGCTCGGGCGCCTCGGTCTCGAGCGCATCGTAAAACGGCGTCATGTATCGGCCCCCTTGTCGGCCGCCCCCTTGGGTGCCGCCGGTTGCACAAAGGTGAAGTCCAGGAAGTAGTCGATGGCCTGGGGATTGCTCATGGCGTCGCGGTTGACCACGGTCTCTGGCGCCACCCCCATCAGCAGCTTGCGGATCGGCACTTCCATCTTCTTGCCGGTGAGCGTATAGGGCACGGCCGGGACCGCATGGATTTCGTCGGGCACGTGCCGCGGGCTGGCCTCGTCGCGCAGCTTTGCCATAATGCGCTTTTTCAGGGCATCATCGAGCGTGATCCCCGGTCGGGTCACCACGAACAAAGGCATCACGAACCGCCCGCCCGGCAGCTCGCAGCAGACGATGAGGCTGTCGGCGATCTCGGGCATTTTTTCGACCGTCTGGTAGATCTCGGCCGTACCGATACGGACCCCGTAGCGGTTCAGGGTAGAGTCCGAGCGTCCGTAGATGAAGCAGCCGCCCCGCGAATTGACCTTGATGAAATCGCCATGTCGCCAGACGCCTGGGAACACGTCGAAGTAGGCCTGGTGATAACGCTGTCCGTCGGCGTCGTTCCAGAAGAACAGCGGCATGGAGGGAAACGGCTTGCGGATCACCAGCTCACCCACTTCGTCGATGACCTCGTGGCCGTGGTCATCCCAGGCCTGAAGATCGATACCCAGCGCCCGCGCCTGGATTTCGCCGGCATGCACGGGCAGCAGCGGCACCGACGTCACCAGGCAGCTGCAGGTTTCCGTGCCGCCCGATTGCGAGCTGAACCAGCAATCCGGCGACACGTTGTCGTAGAACCATTCGTAGAGCTCGGGCCCGACGGGCGAGCCGGCGATCATGGTTGCCTCGATTTTCAGCTGGAAACGATCCCGGGGCACCATGCCGCTCTTGCGCATCAGGTGGATGAAGGCCGCACTGGAGCCCAGGTAGGTGACGCCCGCATCCTGTGCCAGCTGCCAGACCCGGTCGGCATCCGGGAAGGTCGGGCTGCCGTCGTACAGCACCACGGCGCCGCCGCCCAGCAGCGAGGACAAGGTCAGGTTCCACACCATCCACCCGGTGGAGGAGTAAAAGAACATCACCGAATCGGGCCCCAGATTCATGTGCAGGCAAATCAGTTTGTAGTGCTCGAGCACAATGCCCACGTGACTGTGCACGATGGCCTTGGGCAGACCCGTCGTGCCTGACGAAAACAGGACCCACAAGGGGTGGTCAAAGGCGACGCGCGCATATTCGAAATGCTCGCGGGCAATGGCCGGGCCTTCGAGCAGGGACGCCCACATGTGGCCGATCGGGACGATTGGATCGGTACGCGCCGCATCCAGCACCGGTACGCACACGACGTGCTCGAGCGTGGGCAGCCTGCGCACGATCTCCTCGACGTGGCGCTCGCGCGGCCAGGCCTTGCCATTGAACCGATACCCATCGCAGGTAAACAACAGCACCGGTTCGATCTGCCCGAAGCGATCCACGACCGTCTCGACACCGAATTCGGGGGATGCCGCCGACCAGACGGCACCGACGGCCATGCAGGCCAACGCCGCCACCATGGCCTCGGGTACGTTCGGCAAGTAGGCCGCCACCCGGTCGCCCGGCTTCAGGCCCAAGGCCCGCAGGCGCGTGGCCAGGCCCATGACCTGTTGCTCCAGTTCCTGCCAGGTGAGCGTCGCCAGCTCGGATTGCTCGGACGCGTAGTGAATGGCCACCTTGCCCGGCGCGGCGTCGCGGGCGGGCCGCAGCACATGCTCGGCATAATTGACGCGCGAGCCTTCGAACCAGCGCCCCCCTGGCATGTCCAGCGTATCGACCACCCCGTCGGGAGCCGAATCCGAGATCACGGAGAAATAATCCCAAAGAGATTGCCAGAACGCCGTCAGGTCATCGATGGACCAGCGGCGCAGCGACTCGTAGTCATCAAACTGGAGGCCGCGCTCGCGGGCCAGCCAGCGCATGTAATCCGCTATCCGCGTCTGCCCGGCCCAGCGAGGATCGGGTGTCCACAATAAATCGCCTTCATTTGCCATGTGTCTGCCCTCTGTGGCGGCGGTCTGATGAAGCAATCCAGGCTGGCCGGCGCTTCTCCAGGAAGCTCGAGATCCCTTCCACCGCCTCTTCGGAATCCCACATCTGCACGGCCTGATCGGTCGAGTAGGCCAGCGAGCCCTCGAGCCCGAGATGAGCCACTTGCGCAATCAGGTGCTTGACCTTGCCAACGGCCCCTGGGGCACACTGCAGCACGAGTTCGATTTCCTCTTCAACTGCCGCATCCAGTGTACCTGCACTTTCCACGCGATCAAGAAAGCCCATAGCCAGGGCTTCGGCCGCATTGAAACGCTGGCCGGTCAGAAAAAACCGGCGCGCCTTGGCGACCCCCAGCCGGCGCACCACGAACGGTGAAATCATGGCCGGCTGCAGGCCCAGCCGCGCCTCGGTAATGGCAAACGTGAGCGTGTCGACCCCAATGGCCAGATCGCAGACCGAGATCAGGCCCAGGCCGCCCGCATACGCTGGACCTTGGATGCGCGCGATCACGGGCTTGGGGAGGGTGTCGAGCGCCTGCAGCCAGCGCATGAACGTGTCTGCGTGGGCGATCTTTTCGGCGGTACTGGCCTTGCGCTGGGCCAGCTGGAACTTTAGATCGCCGCCCGAGCAGAAGCTCTTGCCCGACCCCGTGAGCACGACGGCCCGTACGGATGCGTCCTCGGCCAGCCGCTGCGTGGCCTCCAGGCCTTCGGCCCACATCCGGCCATCCATCGCATTGTGCACGTCTGGCCGACACAGAACCAGCGAGGCCACACCCCGTGCATCGACATCCACCGCAATTGTTTCGTATCCCATTTCCCACTTGCCATAAAAAAATGACGGATGGCCTGCCGGGGTCGCAGGCCATCGCGTCAATCAGCTCATCAAAACCCCGTCATGACGACAAATCATTGACCCGTCCGCGCGAACTCGGCCGACTGTTCCTGCACGAGTTCGTTGACCACGTCGGTATAGGCGGCGAACCAATCGGACTGCGGCACCCACTGGGTCCCATCCCACATGTCCACGCGGGTCTTGCCGCCACCGCCGTGATCCTGCGCGGTGACCGTGACGGGCGCCATGAAGCCGTTTGCATCGAAGTCGCGCAGGCTCTCCAGGCCCGCTTTGATCTTCGCCGGGGTCAGAGGCCAGCCCTCATTGCGGATCGCCTGCTTGACGCCCTCGAACACGACCGAATACGTCGCCAGGCCGTTGTTGTAGTAGATGTCGTCGAGCGTCTTCACGTCGCCATTGCCCTTGCCGGCGTCATAGACTTCTTTGATGATGCGCTGCATCATCGGGTGATCCCGCCCGCCCACGACATTGGTGCCGCGCCGTAACCCCTTGGCCTCTGCCGCGCCGATGTTGTTGATATCGACCTCGTTGAGCCAGTTGACGGTGATCAGCTTGTCCATCGGAATCCCGTTGCGCTTCATTTCACGGGCCGCCACGACGTGCATGGCCGACAGGTTCCAGGAAATGACGTAGTCTGGATTGAAGCGCCGGATCTGCGTCCAGACCGAAGCCTGGTCGCGGCCCGGCAGCGGATTCGGGAACAGCTGCAGGTCGAAGCCCTCTTTTTCCGCCAGCGTCTTCAGGACCGGAATGGGTTCCTGGCCAAAGGCGTAATCCGGATAGATGAAGGCGATCTTGACGCCCTTCAAATTGCCGTCCTGCAAAGTCTTGATGTACTGGACGTCGTTGGCCACCTGCCCCCAGTACGTGGGCCCCACCGGGAACACCCACTGGAACACCTCGCCGTTCACGGCATCGCCCCGCCCGACGAAGGACTGCAGCATGATGTTGCCGTCTTCCATCTGCCTGGGCAGCACGGCACGGGATACCGGCGTGGACATGTAGTCGAACACCATGACCCCGTCACGTTTGAGTTTTTCGTAGCATTCGATGCCCCGTTGCGGCTCGTTGCCCGTATCCTGGACAATCACCTCGATCTTCTTGCCCTCGATGCCGCCGTCCTGGTTGAGCAGGGTGGCGTAATCCTGGGCGGCCTGCGCCATCTGCGGTACGGCAAAGCTGTAGGCTTTGCTCAGGTCGTAGCAGAGCCCGAACTTGATGGTGTCCCCGGTCTGCGCCTGGGCACCGCCCGATAGGCACGCCAGTGCAGAAAATGCGAAAAATGTCTGTAGTATCTTGGCCTTTTTCATTCCATGTCTCCCATACAGGTGTGTTTCAGCTGAGCCAGCGCTTGCGCCGGCGATAATGCTTGATTGCTCCAAAATCCTTGTTGTCCGAACCTCCAAGATAAAATTCCTGAATATCAGGATTGCGCTTCATGGCCTGTGCGCTGTCATGCATCACAATCCGGCCGTTCTCTATCAGGTAGCCATGCGACACGACCTCGAGCGCGGCGATGGCATTTTGTTCGACCAGCAGCACCGACAGCCCCTCTTTGGCATTGATGCTCTGCACGATGCTGAAGATTTCCGCCACCAGAAGCGGGGCCAGCCCGAGGCTGGGCTCGTCGAGCATCAGCAAGCGCGGATTGGTCATCAGCGCCCGGCCGATCGCGAGCATTTGCTGCTCGCCCCCCGAGAGCAGCCCGGCCAGTGCGGTACGCCGCTGGTGCAGGCGGGGGAAATAGCCATAGACCATGTCCCGGTTGCGGGCGGTCTCGTGCCGGCTGGTTCGCGCCACCGCCGAAGCGGCGATCAGGTTTTCATCGGCACTGAGGTGTTCGAAGACCCGCCGGCCCTCGAGCACCTGCACGATGCCAAGGCGCACGCGCTGCTGCGGTGAAAGCGCGGAGATATCCTGGGCATCGAAATGCAGCGTGCCGCGCGTGACTTCGCCGCGCTCGGGCCTGAGCAGCCCGCTGATCGCCTTCAGCGCCGTGCTCTTGCCCGCGCCGTTGGCCCCCAGCAGCGCCACCATGCCGCCCGCGGGCACCTGGATGGACACCCCCTTGATGGCCAGCGCGATCCGGTCATAAATGACCTCGATATTCTCCACGTCCAGGATGGGTCGAGTGGTCTCGCTCATGTCAGCCTCTATTTGCGCAGGTAGCCATAAGGCCAGACCATCAGGTAATTGCGCACGTTCCGGTACATTTTCCCCAACCCCATGGGTTCGATGAGCAGCACCAGAATGATGGCGGCGCCATAAATCACGTGGGGAATATGGGACAAGGTCTCGGGCCCGATCGGCAGGCTGAATGTCTGGGCGATCCAGGTCATCAGGGTGTTGATCTGCCCTGGCAGCAAGAGGATGAAGGCGGCGCCGAAGAAACTGCCGATGATGCTGCCCAGGCCGCCGATGATGGTCATGGCCAACAGCTGAATCGAGACCTCGATCGAAAACTGCTCGGCCGTGATCGCCCTGTAGAAGCAGAAAATGAGAATGGCGCCGCTCACCCCGCCAATGAACGCAGACACGGCAAAGGCGACCAGCTTGTAGTAGAAGCTTTGTACGCCGATCACGGCGGCGGCAAAGTCCTTTTCACGCACGGCGATGAACGCGCGCCCCAAGGCGCTGCGGCGCAGATTCAACATGAACAGCGTGACCAGCACCACCCAGGCCAGTACGATGTAATACAGACCGGCCTCTGACGTGATCGTCTGGCCCAGCAGCTTGATGGGCGGCGATTGCAGGGTGGCCGAAACGCCGCCGCTGACCGCCGGCACGTGCGAGATGACCCAATCCATCACGAACTGCATGGCCAGGGTCGACAGCGCAAGATACAGACCTTTGACCCGCAGCGCCGCAAAGGCAAAGACCATGCCGATGACGCTGGCGGCAATGCCGCCCAGCACGATGGCGAACTCCCAGGGCACGCCGTTTCTTGTGGCATGGACGCTGGCATAGGCGCCGATGCCCATGATGGCCGCATAGCCAAAATGGAACTGCCCGGCCCAGCCCAGAATCAGGTTCAGCCCCAGCACGGCCGAGGTCCAGATCAGCCAGGGCTGGACATAGCTGACCAGCACCAGCGAATCCAGCACATAGGGCGCCACGAGCGCAAGCGCCAGAATGAGCCACATGGCGCGGCGCTCGAACCGGATCGGGAACAGCGATGAGTCGGAAGCATAATCGGTGTGGAAGACACCCGCCTGTCGGTAGAACATCGTCTAGATCCTCTCGATATCGTGCTTGCCAAACAGGCCGAACGGCCGAATCATGATGGTCAGGATCAGTACCAGCGCCACGACCAGCTCGCGGGTCCCGCCCCCCAGCAGCGGATCGAGATACCCTGCCAGGATGTTTTCCACAATCCCCAGCAGCAGCCCGGCGAGCACGGCCCCGCCGATCGAATCCAGCCCGCCGAGCACGGCGACCGTCAGGCCCTTGAGCAGCAGCAGCGACAAGCCCTGGTCGACCGTCTGCACCGAGCCCCACAAGGCGCCGGCTGCCGTGGCCGTCAGGGACGAAAGTGCCCAGGACAGCGCCACGCCGTGCTCCACTGAAATCCCCACGGACCACGAGGCCACGTAATCATCCGCGATGGCCCGCAACAAAATGCCGCGACGCGTGCGAAAAAAGAACCGAAAGATGGCAAAGAACACCAGTGCCACGACCGCACCCACCAGATACGCGCGGTTGATGAGCAGCGGGCCGATGAACAGGGGGGTGTCGGGAATCCCCAGTTGCAGAGTCCGGGCGCTACCCCCCCAGAATGTCAGCGTGATGGCGCGTATGAAGATGTCCAGGCCCAGGGTCATCATCAGGACCATCACGATGGGCCAACCCGCCAGCCGGCGCAAGGCCACCCTCTCGATCAGCATCCCCGCCAGGAACATCGCCAACGCGGCCAACGGGATGGCCAGCAGCGGCGCGATACCCAGGGCGTCCGAGAACGCAAGGACAATGTAGGCCGCAGCCATGGTCAGGGCCCCCTGTGCCAGGTTGGGCACCGAGGAGGACTTGTAGATCAGCACGATGCCCATGGCAACCAGGGCGTACATCAGGCCGCCCATCGCACCATTGACGGCGAGCTCGAGATAGTAGATCAGGTCCATGCCACGTCCTCGATCAGCAGGGCGCGCTCGATGAACCCCTTCTCGCCCGTTTCGTAGATCACTGGAATACGCACGCCCACCTCCGATTGGGTGCTGTAGATGGCTTCGATCACCGTGGTATAGCGCTCTTCGACCACATTGCGGCGCAACTTCCGGTTGCGCGTGATCTCGCCGTCATCGGCATCGAACTCCTTGGGCAGGTTTACGATGCGGCGCACCCGAAGCGCCTCGGGCAGTTTCGTGTTGACCCGCTGCACCGCCGCCTTGATCAGCTCGATCACCGGCGGTTTCTGCGACAGGTCGGCATACGAAATATAGGAAATCCCCTGCACCTCGGCCCAATGCCCCACGGTCTCCAGGTCGATGCAGACCAGGGCCGCCAGCGTTGACCGGCCACGGCCCAGCACCGCCACGTCCTTGATGTACGGGCTGAACTTCAGCTGGTTCTCGATGTAGTTCGGGATGTAGCGTTCCCCTTCGGCCGTGTGCACCACTTCGGAGATCCGGCCCAAGACGACCAGGTGCCCGTCGGGTTCGACATAGCCCGCATCGCCCGTATGCAGCCAACCGGACTCGAGCGTTTTGACGGTGGCGTCCGGGTTGTCGTGGTAGCCGGAAAATATGCTGTCGGCCTGCAACAGGATCTCTCCCTGGTCATCGATCTTCACGGCGATGCCCGGCAGCGGCCGCCCCACCGTGTGCAGCTGTACCTCGTCGACCGCCTGCATGGCGACCAGCGCACTGCTCTCGGTCTGACCGTACAGCTGGCGCAGATTGATACCCAGCGCCCGATAGAAGACGAAGGTATCCTCGCCAATCGCCTCGCCGCCGGTAAAGGCGTTGCGCAATTGCGTCATGCCCAGTTGATCTTTGATCGGCCCCATCACCAGCCATTCGCCCACTTGGCGCTTGACGCGGCCCAGCACGGACGGCGCCTGCCCCGCCAGCTTCCTGCGTTCGTCGGCAATGGCGGACTCCATGAAATACCGGTAGGCGAACCGCTTCAGCCGGGTGGAGTCTTCCATGCGCACCTGGATGCCGGTCAGCATCCCATCCCAGCTGCGCGGGGCCGCCAGATAGAAGCTGGGCGCGATCTCGCGCAGGTCCTGCATGACGGTCTCGGCGTCCTCGGGCACGTTGATGGTGAAGCGCAAGGCCAGACCGGCGCACAGCGTGAGCACGAAATCCCCCACCCAGGCCATGGGCAGGTAGGCCAGGACGGACTCGTTGAACTCGTAGGCCCCCGCCCGATAGGCACTGTGCACCGCCGACAGCACGTTGCGATGCGAGAGCACCAGCCCCTTGGGCTTGCCGGTGGTACCCGAGGAATGAATGAGCACCGCGGGATCCTGCGGCCCGCTGGCCTGAAGCAGCGTCTGGGCCCGGATGCCGTCCGCCGCCAGCTGCGCCCGGCCGTGCGCCAGCAACTGCGTCCAGGGCATCAGCCCCGGCGGCGTATAGCCCGACAAGCCGCGCGGATTGTCGTAGATGATCGTATCGATGCGCGCGCCCCGTTCACGCAATTCGAGCGCCTTGTCGACCTGCTCCTGGTCTTCGGCGAACACGAACCGGAACGGAATGTCGCCGTGGATGAGCAGGATCTCATCGACCGATGCGCTCGGATACAAAGGCATCGCATAGGCTTTCAGCGCGCTGGCCGCCACCATGCTCATGTACAGGTTCGGCCGGTTGTCGCCCAGCACGAGCACCCCCTCGTGGGCACGCAAACCGGCTTCCTGCAAGCCTGCGGCACAGCACAGGACGGCGTCATAGGCTTCCTGCCAGCGGGTCTGGTGCCAAATACCCTTGTCTTTCTCGCGAAAAGCGATCCCGTCCGGATGCGAGCCCGCGTTCGCCGCAAGCAGGCGGATCAGGCTTGCATCGGCCGGCAAACCGAGCTCAGGCCGCTGCATGGGCACCTCCGAGGTAGGCCTGGACCACCCGTGGATCGGACATGACCTCGCGCGGGGCACCCGAGCTGATCACCTCGCCGTAGCTGAGCACCAGGATCCGGTCGCAGATGCCGGTGATGATGTCCATGTGATGCTCGATGATGAGCACGGTCACGCCTTGTTCGTCGCGCGCATCCAGGATGAAGCGCGCCATGTATTCTTTTTCTTCCTGGTTCATGCCGGCCATGGGCTCGTCCAGGATCAGGAAAGAAGGTTCCGCCGCCAGGGCCCGGGCCAGTTCCACGCGTTTCTTCAGCCCCAGGGGCAGGGATTCGACTGGTGTATGGCGCACGCTTTGCAATTGCATGAAATCGATGATGTCTTCGACCAGGGCCCGGTTCGCGACCTCTTCGGGCAGGGCCAGCCAGGGGTACAGAAAGGTGCGCCAGACGCCGGGATGCATGTGCACATGGCGCCCAAGCAGGATGTTCTCCAGCACCGTCATGCCGTTGAACAAGGCCAGGTTCTGAAAGGTCCGGGCCACGCCGCGACGGGCCACCCGATGGGGCGCAAATCCGGTGATGTCTTCGCCGTTGAGCAGAATCCGGCCCTTCTGGGGCGGGTAGAAGCCCGTGATGGCATTGGTCATCGTCGTCTTGCCACTGCCATTGGGACCGATCAATCCGAAAATCTCGCCCCGGTCGACCTGCAGATCGACCCCACTGACAGCGACCAGGCCCCCGAAGCGGCGTTCTACGTTCCGACACTCCAGGACATGCTCGTTGCTCACCATATGGATAGCCCTTTCATTCTCGTGCGCATCAGAGCAGGTCGCGAACCATCTCGCGCCCGATCAGCATACGGCGAATCTCGGACGTGCCGGCGCCGATTTCATACAGCTTGGCATCGCGCAGAAGCCGGCCGGCATCGTATTCGCTTGTATAGCCGTTGCCCCCCAGGCATTGAATGGCGTCCAGTGCCGACTGCGTCGCCGACTCGGCCGCAAACAGAATGACACTGGCCGACTCTTTGCGCAGCGCTTCGCCCCGGTCGGCCCGTTCGGCCATCACTTCGAGATAGGATCGACTGGCGCCCAGGCGAGTGTACATGTCGGCCAACTTGGCCTGGATGAGCTGGAATTCACCGATGGGCCGGCCGAACTGCCGGCGTTCGACGACATACGGCAACACGATGTCCAGCGCGGCCTGCATCAGGCCGACACACGCCGATGAGGCAATGAGCCGTTCGTAGTCGAGCCCCCGCATGAGTACGCGAACGCCGCCGTTGAGCGTACCCAGGATGTTCGTCGCCGGTACACGGCAGCGATCGAACACCAGCTCGCACGTGCCGGAGCCGCGCATGCCGAGCTTGTCGAGGTGCTGCCGGGTTTCGAACCCCGGAAAGCCGCGCTCGACGATGAAGGCGGTGATGCCCCGCTTGCCCGCATCGGGCTCGGTCTTGGCATACACCACGAAGGTATCGGCATACCAGCCGTTGGTGGTCCACATCTTGGACCCGGTCAGCACGAAGTCATCGCCATCGCGCTCGGCTCTCAGGCGCATGGAGACCACATCCGAGCCGGCCTCGGCCTCGCTCATGGCAAGCGCCCCCAGGGCCTCGCCGCTGAGCAGCGGCGGCAGGTATCGTTTTTTTTGTGCGTCAGTGCCATGCAGCTGGATCTGATTGACGCACAAATTCGAGTGCGCCACGTAGGAAATGCCGACGGACCCCGACACCCGCGAGATTTCCTCTGAAATGGCGGCATGTTCCCGATAACCGAGCCCAGGCCCGCCATAGGCTTCCGGGACGGTCGGACCCAGTACGCCCAGCGCCCCCAACTCGGGCCAGAGCTGCCGGGGGAACCAGTTTTCCTGGTCGACCCGACGTGCCAAGGGCGCAATTTCCGTCAGCGCAAAACCCCTGACGGCTTCACGCAGCGCATTGATTTCGATCTTGCCAGACGCACTCACTGGACAGCCTCTCAGTCCACCAGCGGGCATCCGCCCTGTTCGAGCGGGCGAAATGCCTCTTCGGCGGGAATGGTTTTCTTCAGTTTGTAATAGTCAAAAGGCCCTGTGGATTCTTCAGGGCTCTTGACCTCGAACAAATAGACTGGGTGGATCTTGCGCCCATCTGCGCGGATTTCCCCCTTGCCGAACAAGGGATCATCGGTGGGCAGTGCTTTCATCTGCGCCACCACCGTTGTGCCATCATCCGTGCCGGCGGCATCGACCGCTTTCAGGTAGTGAAGCACGCCGGCATAAACCCCGGCATGATCCGAGGAAGGATAGACCCCCTTGTTCTGTGCGGCAAAACGCTGGCTCCAGGCGCGCGTATCGTCATTCAGATCCCAGTAGAAGGGTTCGGTGATATTCAGCCCTTGCGCTTTTTCGACCCCCAGGCCGTGGACGTCGGGCAGGAAGACCAGCAGCCCGGCCAGCTTCTGCCCGCCCTTGACGATGCCGAACTCGGCTGCCTGCTTGATCGAATTGGTGGTGTCGGACCCTGCGTTGGCCAGGCCGATGATTTTGGCGCCGGACGCCTGCGCTTGAATCAGGAACGAGGAAAAGTCTTGCGTGTTCATGGGAATGCGAACGCTGCCCAGTACGGTTCCACCCGCATTTTTTACCACCTCGCCCGTATCCTGCTCGAGGGCATGGCCGAAAGCGTAGTCGGCCGTCAGGAAAAACCAGCTGTCGCCCCCGGTTTCGACGATGGCACGCCCGGTGCTGTTGGCCAGCATCCACGTATCGAACAGCCAGTGTACCGTGTTGGGCGAGCAGTCCTTGCCCGTCAGGTTGGGCGAGCCTGCGCCTGTATTGATGTAGGCCTTGCCCTTTTCCCGGGCCAGCTGATTGATGGCCAGCGCCACCGAAGACACGGGTACGTCGATGAT
>Ga0172382_10001589_pt1 | contig 40413 bp, 30 predicted proteins | sample Leawel138RmetaG_FD_122245 | JGI IMG/M metagenome (GOLD analysis project Ga0172382, IMG submission 122245) | Leachate microbial communities from a municipal landfill in Southern Ontario, Canada - Leachate well 138R metaG | ecosystem: Engineered > Solid waste > Landfill > Unclassified | place... | reverse complement strand
GGCGAGATGTCGCCAATTCGGTTACCCATCAAGCTGACGTGATACAGGTCAGTTAGGTTCGTAAGGAACGACACGTCGGTGATGTTGTTACCGGCAAGCATCAGGTACTCGAGCAACTCGAGGGCGCTGACGGCCGCAGCGTCGGTGATCTGGTTCTCGTACAGCGACAGCGTTCGTAGCTGCGGCACGGAAGCTAAGAACGACAGGTCGCTCAACCCCTGACCTTCAACATTGAGGGTGGAGAGGCTTTCTGGAAGCGCGTTGAGCACCTCCGGTTCGAAGTTGGCGTTCCAGCCCACCGTCAACGAGGTTAATGTGCTCAGATTCTGGAGGACACCCCACTCATCGGCATCCAAGTCACGCAGGGTCAAGCTCGCCAGATTCGGAACTTCGGCGAGTGGCCAAAGGTCCGTGATCGGATTCTCGCTTAGCGTTAACCAGCGAATCTCAGGTAAGCGGCTCAGCGGAGCGATGTCATGTACCGAGCTGTTATTCAGGGTCAACTCACGAAGGCGCTGAAGGCTAAGTAGCGGCGTTAGGTCGTGTGCGGCCGAGTCCTCCAGGTGCAACTGGTCGAGCGTAGCTAGCTCCCCGATGACCGGCATCTGGCCTTCATCCACATGCGAGAGGGCGAGGCGCGTTAGTGATGGCAAGCCAGTAAGCGGGGCCAGGCTCTCTATCCGGCTCCCCACAACGTCGACGATGCTTAGGCGCGTTGCGCTTTCGATTCCAGTCAGGTCCGTGATTCCCAAGTACCCCGCGTACAGCACGGTGAGGTTCTGAAGCTCACCACAGCTGACGGTTGACCCGCTCAAGCTAAGGGATCTCGCCACCTCGGATTGCAACGTGGCGTCTGCGAAGAACACCGGCGCACCAGGATCGGCGCATGGGTGCGGCAGCCTGAGGTTGCGCTGGATGCGGTCGTTGCTTATGTCGCTTTGGTTCAGTTCACCGGCCACGTCCACCGACACCGTGATCCGGTGGTCTCCGAACGGGAGGTAGTCGTCCCAGCGCATCTCGCTGAACAGCTGGACCGCACCGCCTTGGTCGACGGCCGGCGTCGGGATCTCGAGGGCCGTCACGACCTCGAAGGTCCCGGGGCTGGTCTCGGTCTCCAAAACTACGAGAGTCGTTGTTCTCTCCGCTGGTGCGTCGCCGATGTTGGTGACAATGAAGCTAACCGTGCCCTGCAACGAGTGAGGCGTAAGTGGGTCCGGATCGATTTGCAGCCAGCGAACCGTTAAGTCCGGGAATGTAGCGGGCGGCGGCGGTCCCGGGTCGTTGTCGTCGTCGTTCGGGTCCTGACCTGGGGTGGTGCAGGCCGAGAGGATGAGCACCGCAAGCAAGAGTAGAAGTAATGGAAAACGATGTAGCAAGGCGCCGCCCCCGCGGAGTTCCACCGAGTCCAACAGATTACCGTTGGATGGAAACTATGAACTTGTAGTAGCAGCAATCATACCGTGCAGACTCCGGTGGAAGCCGTTGAGCGGCATGCCGCGGCGCCAAGTCAGTCTTGAGTTGGCCCGGCCAGGCGGCTCACAAAGATAACTCCGGGCGCCACCCCGGCCTGCTCGCCGGCACCTTGTTCGAATTGAGGCAATACACCTGTTGCGCCAACCGGACATATGTTCTAAACTGCGCCTACCTACAGTTAGCGGGCCATCAGCCTCGGGCGCCAGAATCCACACGGGACCTGGGCGCCACTACACACATATAGACACGGGCGGCACATGGAGTATTCGAGCGAACGAGACCTTCTGATGCGAGTGGCGTGGATGTATCACGTCGAGGGCCGTACCCAGGAGGCCGTAGCGGCAGCGTTCCAGATCTCGCGCGCTCGCGTGATCCGGCTGCTGCAGCAAGCCGTGGAAGATGGCCTCGTTCGCGTACATTTGTCGGGCGAGCATTTCAATTGTGTAGAAGTGGCGGAGGACCTCAAAGCCACGTTCGGCCTTAAGGACGCCGTGGTGGCGCCTACGCCAAGCAACGCGGACAACCTCAAGGAAACACTGGGCAAGGCGGGCGCGCTGTACCTGCAGCGCACCTTGGCCGACGGAATGACCATTGCCACCGCCTGGGGTACCACCCTGCTCGAGGTGGCGCGGGCGCTGCAGCCGCAGAAGCTCACCTCGGTTTCGGTGGTCATGATGCTAGGCGGGCTGTCTCGTAACCTCCCGGCGCTAAACCCTAACGACATCGCGCGGCGCGTGGCCGAAAGCGTGAACGGCCGCATGTTCTCACTGTTCGCGCCCGCCCTGGTCGACGATCCGAAGCTGCGCGACCTATTAATGTCCGACAGCAACGTGAAGGCGCCCCTCGACCTAGTGCGCGCCAGCCAGGTAGCGCTCATCGGAGTTGGCACCACCGGGCCTAACGCCACGCTCCTCGAAACCGGCGTCCTGTCCGACTTCGAGATGCAGGCGTTGCAGGCCAAAGGCGCGGTAGGCGACATCCTCGCCAGGTTCTTCGACGCAGACGGCCAACCGGTCGACTCGGCTCTCAACGGCCGCGTGGTCGGCCTGGAGCTCGAGGAGGTGCGGCGCATTCCCACCACCGTCCTCGTGGCCGGCGGCGAATCCAAGGTCAGGGCAATCCTCGGCGCCCTAAGGGGCGGTTACGTAACCAACGTCATCACCGACGAAGCTAGCGCGCGGCGCCTGCTGGAGCTGGAAAGGAGTGAGGCAGTTGCCAAATAACACTCGTAAGAACTTGCTAGAGATGATGGTCCGCATCAGGAGCTTCGAGGAGCGCGTAGGCGAACTCTTCCTCAAAGGTGCCTCCGCCGGAACCATGCTTCACCTCTCCATGGGCGAGGAGGGCGCCGCGGCCGGCGTGGGCCTCGCCATGCAGGAAGGCGACAGCTTCACCACCCACCACCGCGGTCACGGCATATTCCTCGCGCGCGGCGCTGATCCCGACCGGATGATGGCCGAGATAGCCGGGCGCGAAGCGGGCTACTGCCGCGGCAAAGGCGGTTCGATGCACATAGCCGACATGGGACTAGGCCATCTGGGCGCTAATGCCATCGTGGGCGGCGGGATTCCCACCATCGTAGGCGCGGCGCTGTCTTACAAGACCCTGGGTAACAAGAACGTCTCAGTCGCGTTCTTCGGCGACGGTGCCATGCAGCAAGGCGTCCTGTATGAATCCATGAACCTGGCCGCCCTGTGGGGTCTGCCCGCCATGTTCGTATGCATCAACAACCAGTACGGCATGGGCACTAGGGTCGACCACTCGTCCAGCACCAAAGACTTCTCGGCCCGGGCCGAGGCCTTTGGGTTAGCTGCCGGGTACGCCGACGGCGTCGATGTTGACGACGTGTACGCCAAGGCCCTAACGCTCCTCGAGTCCGCCCGCAACGGTCAGCCTAGCTTCCTCGAGATCGACTGCTACCGCTTCTACGGGCACGCCCGCAAAGACAAGAGCCCGTACCGCAGCGAGGAAGAAGAAGCCGTGGGCCGCCAGCGCGACCCCATCGCCATCTACGCCAAGCAGCTGCAGGACGACGGTGCGGTTTCTGCCGACGAGTTCACGCGCATGAGCCAGGCAGCCGACGCCGAGATGGACGCCTCCCTGGCGTTCGCAGAGGGCACTCCCCTACCCGGCCTGGAGACCATGTTCGAGGACGTGTACGACCCCGACGCACCCAAGCCCGTCTCTAACGTCGAGAGGTTAGCGCTGTGACGCAGGTCAAGACCTCAGCACCCGAGACCACCAGCGCTCCCAAGGTGGGCACCTACCGCGAGGCGCTGCGCCTGGCGCTGTACGAAGCCATGAAGGCCGACGAGCGCGTGGTGCTCATAGGCGAGGAGGTCGGCGCCTACGGCGGTGCGTACGCCGTGACCCAGGGGCTGTTCGCTGAGTTCGGACCCGGCCGCGTGCTCGACACGCCCATCTCGGAACCCACCATCGTGGGCGCCGCCATCGGCGCGGCCATGACTGGCCTGCGGCCGGTAGCCGAGCTTATGTACGTGGACTTCGCCGGGCTGGCCATGGACCAGATAGCCAACCAGGCAGCCAAGATCCGGTACATGTTCGGCGGCCAGGCCGGGGTACCCATGGTGCTCCGCACCCAGGGCGGCACGGGTCGCTCGGCGGGCGCGCAGCACTCGCAGAGCCTGGAAGCGTGGTTCATGCACACGCCCGGCCTGTACGTGGCCATGCCAGCCACCGTGTCCGACGCCTACGTGCTGCTCAAGGCCGCCATGCAACTCGAGGACCCGGTCATCTTCATCGAGCACAAGGGCCTGTACACGCAGAAAGGCACCTTCGAGCCCGAGAACGAGCCGCCGTTCGGCAAGGCCGCCGTTCGCCGCCAAGGCACCGACGTAACCATCATCAGCTACTCGCGAATGCTCAACCGCTGCCTCGAAGCAGCCGAACAGCTCGCCCAGGTGGGCGTAGACGCCGAGGTGGTCGACCTGCGCACGCTGCGGCCGCTGGACAGCGAGACCATGGTCGACTCCGTTATCAAGACGGGGCGCGCCCTAATCGTCACCGAGGACACGCTAACGGCCGGCGTCAGCGCCGAGCTCTCCGCGCTGGTGCAGGAGGGCGCCTTCGATTACCTGGAGGAGCCCATCATGCGCCTGGCCGGAGAGGACATACCCATCCCCGTGTCGCCCGACCTTGAGGCCAACGCCATTCCAACCACCGACCTGATAGTGCAGGCAGCGCGCAAGCTGCTGAGGCGCTGAGGCCATGAGCGCGTCCGAGATAGTGCTGCCTCAACTCGGCGAAACGGTCGAGGAAGCACTGATCATCAAGTGGTTCAAGGAGGCGGGGCAGGTCGTAAGCCGCGGCGAGACCCTGCTGGAAGCCGAGACCGACAAGATCACCGTTGAGGTGCCCGCCCTGGTGTCCGGCACCCTGCTCGAGATCGTGGCACCAGAAGGCGACACCGTGAGCGTGGGCGCGGTCATAGCCCGCATAAACGAAGCAGGCTCGGCTGGCGCCGGGGCAGACTCGGCTTCAGCCCCAAGCACCCCCCGCGTGAACAAGCTCCGTGCCTCACCCGCCGCCCGCGCCACGGCGCGCCAGCTCGGCATAGACCTCGCCGCACTGGCAGGCGCTGGCTCCGGACCTTTGGGCCGCATCACCAAGGCCGACGTGCAGGCACTTAGCCAGGGCGGAGCCGGAACGGCGCCCGCAGCGGCAGGCGCCCAAGCAGCCACTACGACCAAACCAGCCACGGGAGCACCCACACCAGCACCCACCGCAGCACTAACGCAGCCCACGAAGCAACCCACCCCCAGCTACGCCGACGCCGTAACCCCAGCCGCCGGCAGCACGTACGAACTCACGCGCATCGAGCAGGTTTCGGCACGCCTCACCGCCCGCTCGTTCCAGGAAGTGCCGCACTTCTACGTGACCCTCAAGGTCGACGTGACCGACGCGGTGCAGAGGCTGCGCGCGCTTCCCGAGCACCTCAAGGTGTCTATCAACGACGCGCTGGTCAAGGTCACGGCCCTAGCGCTTGAACTGCACCCGCGCCTCAACTCCACACTGGCCGAGAACACCCTCCAGCTGCATCCCAACATCGACATCGGCGTCATTACCGCTACCGAGAACGGTGTCATCACCTCAGTTGTGCCAGGGGCGGCCTCCGCTGGGCTCACCCAGATCCGCACTCGCGTGCGCGAGGTGCGGGCGCGGCTGCAGTCCGGTCAGGCGCAAGCCAGCGACGTCAGCGGCGCCACCTTCTGCATCTCCAACATGGGCATGTTCGGGGTCGACTCGTTCTCCGCCATAATCCTGCAACCCAACGTGGCCATCCTCGCGGTGGGCACGCTCAAGGAGGAGGTACTGGTGAAGGAGGGCAAGATGTACCTGGGCCAGACCATGGCCCTCACCGTGTCGGCTGACCACCGCGCGCTGGACGGCGTGGCGGTGGCGCTCTTCCTGAAAGACATGGAGAAGCTCCTTCAGGAACCCGAAAGGTGGCTGGGCGCCTGATGGCCGGGCGCTACTACATAGGCATTGACGGCGGCACCGAGAGCGTGCGCGCCGGCGTGTTCGACGCTAACGGCAAACCGCTCGCGTTCGCGGCGGAGCCGTACGCCACCACCTTCGAGCACCCCAGCTGGGCCGAGCAGGACCCGCGCCAGTGGTGGCAAAGCCTAAAACTGGCCGTGCCCAAAGCGCTGGCGGCAGCCGGCATAGCCCCCAACGAAGTGGCAGGCATAGGGGTAGACACCACCTCATGCACGGTCGTGGCGCTGGGGCCCGACATGGAGCCATTGCGCAACGCCATCTTGTGGATGGACGTGCGCGCCTCCGAGCAAGCCGCCCAGATCCTCGCGTCGGGGCACCCGGCCCTGCGCGTTAACGCCGCCGGCCACGGCCCGCTCTCGGCCGAATGGTTCCTGCCTAAGGTCAAGTGGATCAAGGAGAACCAACCGCAGCTGTACGAGCAGGCCACCACCTTCTGCGAGTACCAGGACTATTTCAACTACAAGCTCACCGGGCGCAGAGTCGCCAGCATCAACAACGTCAGCATGCGCTGGCATTACGACAACGCCAACGGCGGCTTCAGCCAGAGCTTCCTGGAGGCAATTGGCCTCGAGGACCTGCTGCCCAAGCTGCCGCAAGAGGTGCTGCCGCTGGGCGCAGTGGTCGGTGGACTTAACGCCGAGGCCGCCGCCGCCTTCGGACTGCCGGAAGGGATCCCGGTAGCGCAGGGCGGGGCCGACGCGTTCATAGCCATGATCGGCCTGGGCGTTGTGCGCCCCGGCAGCCTGGCGTTCGTGACCGGCTCCAGCCACCTGCACCTTGGCCTCTCGCCCAAGCGCTTCGAGGCCAAGGGCCTGTGGGGCACGTACTCCGACGCGGTCATCCCGGGACTGGGTGCCCTGGAGGGCGGCCAGACCTCCACCGGCTCGATCATCAAGTGGCTGCGGGGCATGCTCAGCGAGGAGGCCGCCGACTACGGCAACCTCAACCGCAAAGCCGCTGCGCTACCGCCCGGCTCGGAGGGGCTCGTGCTGCTCGATCACTTCCAGGGCAACCGCACGCCGTACACCGACGCCAACTCGCGCGGGGTCATCATGGGCCTCACCCTCAAGCACGGCCCCGAGCACCTGTTCCGCGCGGTCATGGAGGGCGTGGCGTTCGGCACCGAACTCATCCTCCAGACCATGCGCAACGTAGGTTTCGACCCGAACCACGTGGTCATAGCGGGCGGCGCCACGCGCTCCGACCTGTTCCTGCAGATCCACGCCGACGTGTCGGGCATCCCCATCCACCTCACGGAAGTGGCCGACGCGCCAGCGCTGGGCTCCGCCATCCTGGCGGCCGTGGGCGCCGGCGACTTCCCCGACATCGTCAGCGCGTCCGACGCCATGGTGCGCCCCAGCCGCACGGTCGAACCCTCGGCCGCCAGGCACGAGCAGTACCAGGAGCTGTACGCCACCTACAACGACATCTACCCCCGACTGGCCGACCTGCTGCATAAGCAGGCGGCCCTACAAGCCGAGAGTCCCTCCGCGGCCAAGACGCCTGCGTGAGCGGCCTAACCACCAGTAAGGAGGTCAGCTGGTACTCGCCCCCGACAGTGAAGCCCCCGATGAACACGGTGACCACATCACAACCCCTAGGAGGAAGAGCATGAAGCGCCTGATCATTCTCGCCGCGGCAGTCCTGCTGACCGTGGCAACCGCACAGGTGAACGTAGCCTGGGTCCATTCCAACGCCGCCGCCCAGTCCGAACAACGCGTGAAGGACGGCTTCGAGGAGTGGGTAGAGGGCCGCGGCTGGAACGTTTCGTTCGTCGACTCGGGCGGCTCGGCTGAGCGCACCGCCGAGAACCTGCAGAACGCCGTTTCGCGCGGCGTCGACGCCATCATCCTCACCATGTCCGACCTGCGCGCCTCGGCCGCCGCCATCCAGCAGGCAGCCGACGCCGGCATCCCCATCTTCACGGTCGACAGCGGCTGGGTGCCGGGCGTGGTGGTCGACGTGACCACCAACAACTGGGACATGGGCGCCAAGGTATCGGTGTTCCTCCTCGACTCCATCGGTGAGGGCAACATCATCTTCCTGCGAATGGCGGAGCACCACGGCACCCGCAAGCGCGGCGACGTGATGGAAGTCATGCTGCGCGAGTACCCCAACGTGCGCGTGCTCGAAGAGCACAACATCGACTACACCGCCTTCTTCGAGGACACCACCCGCGTCATGCAGGACTTCGCGGCGCGCTACGGCGACCAGATCGACGGCGTGTGGGCGCCCTGGGACGAGCCCGCGCAGGCCGCGGTCAACGTGCTGCAGGCCGCTGGCATCGACGCTATCGTCACGGGCATCGACGGCCACCCACAAGCGGTGCAGGAGGTCATGAACCCCGACAGCATCTTCGCCGCCACCGTGGCGCAGCCGTTCGAAGAGATGGGCGCACAGGTGGGCGAGTGGATCCGGCAAGTGGTGGAGGACGGCGTTGACCCCGACACCATGTTCAGCACCAACACCATCTACATGAACGCCCCGCTGGTGACCGGACCCTAATAACAAGCCGATTGGAGGGCGGGCGCGCCGCCAAAGCGCGCCCGCCACCGCATGCTTCAGATACGCAACCTCTCAAAGCAGTTCAGCGGCACCTACTGCCTGACCGACGTGAGCTTCGACTTACGGGCGGGCGAGGTGCATGGGCTCATCGGCGAGAACGGCGCGGGCAAGTCCACGCTGGTCAACATCCTCTCCGGCGCGCTCCCGGCCACTTCGGGTGAGGTGGCCATGGACGGGCGCGTTCGCGCCTTCTCAGCGCCGCACGACGCGCTGCGAGCCGGCATAGCCCACGTATCGCAAGAGGGCAGCCTGGTGCCGTACCTGACCGGCGCCGAGAACATACTTTTGGGCGATGAACCCAAGGCGGCTGGGTTCTTCATATCTTCCAGGAAACTCGAGGCTGAAGCGCAGGCGCTGGCGCAGCGCACCTTCCCCCACCGAAAGCTCGACCTGCGCACGCCGGTCGAGGAGCTGTCGTACGCCGACCAGAAGGTCATCGAGATCCTCAGGGCGCTGCGCAGCGAGGCCAAGGTGCTCATCCTCGACGAGCCCACGGCCAGCCTGCCAGCCGAGGACAAGAAGCAACTATCTGCACTGATTCGCGACCTGGCCGAGCGCGGCACCACCGTGGTGCTCATCAGCCACTATCTTCATGAGGTACTGGAACTCACCGACCGGATCACCGTGCTGCGCGACGGCGCGCACATAGTGACCATGAACACCAGCGACGCCACCGAGGAGCTGCTGGTGCGGCACATGCTGGCGCGCAGCGAGGGCGCCACCAGCACGCAGGGTAGCGGCACCAGGCAGCTAGGCAAGGCGGGTGCGCCGCGGCTCGCAACGCATTACCTCACCGGCGCGGCGTTCCAAGACGTGAGCCTTGAGCTGGCGCCGGGCGAGGTGCTCGGGCTGGTGGGACTGGTGGGCGCGGGCCAGATCGAGTTCGCCGAGGCGCTGTACGGCGCGCAGCCCTGGTTGGGCGGGCAGGTCGTGCTGAACGGTGCGCCGCTCACCGCGCTCACCCCGCGCAAGGCGCTGAGCCTCGGCATCTGCCTCATACCTGACCAGCGCATGCTGAAGGCCCTGCAGGCCGACTGGTCGGTGCGCGAGAACCTCTCACTCATCCACTTGAACGACGTCAGCCTGGGCGGCACGCCGCTGGTGGCGGGCACCACCGAGAGGCGCCTGAGCCGCGAGGTGGTTAAGCGCCTGCAGATCAAGGCCAGTTCGCTGGAGCAGCCCATTCAGGAGCTGAGCGGCGGCAACAAGCAGAAGGTCTCGATAGGCCGCTGGCTGTTCGAAAGCACGGGCAAGGATTACCAGGTGGTGGTCTTCGTTGAGCCCAGCGAGGGCGTTGACGTGGGCGTGAAGGCCGAGATCCACGGGCTCATTCGCGCCATGGCCAATGACGGCATCAGCGTCATCATCGTGTCGTCCGACCTGCTCGAAGTGGTGTCGCTGGCCGACCGCGTGGGCGTGTTCCGCGCGGGCCGCCTGACCAGCGTGACCGACGTTCCTAACGAAGACGCGCTCATAAGCGCCATGGCTGGAGGAAACTGACCATGACGGCGATCCCGGTAACAACCTCTCAGGACGCCGCCAGGCGGCGTACGAGCTCGTTCTTCAGACGCTACAGCACCCTACTGGCGTTAGCCGCGCTGTTCATCGGTTTCAGCATCTTCGTCGACCGTTTCCTGACCCCCACCAACCTGGTGAACATCCTGCAGCAGATCTCCATGCTCACCATCGTTGGCATCGGCCTCACCTTCTGCTTCGCTGCTAAGGAGATCGACCTCTCGGTGGGCTTCGTGGCCGCCTTCGCTGGGCTGGTGGTAACCACGCTAATGAGCACGTACGACGTGGCGGTGCCGCTAGCAATCGCCGCGGGGGTGGGCGTGGGCCTGGTCATCGGCCTGGTGAACGCACTGCTGGTAACGCTGATAGGCATACCGTCGCTCATAGTCACGCTGGCCATGGGCACAATCGTGGGCGGGATCAACTTCATGATCTCGGGCGGGCGCGCCATCTACGGCGGCATCCCCGCCACGTTCACTTACCTGGGCCAGGGCCGCATCGGCATCATTCCCGTGGTCAGCCTGATCATGCTGGGGTTGGTGCTGCTGTCGTACATCGTCATGAACCACAGCTTCTTCGGGCGTTACGTGTACGCGCTGGGCGGCAACCCAAAAGCAACCCAGCTGTCTGGAATTCCCGTGCGCCGTTACCGCATTCTGGCCCTGGTTCTAACCAGCATGTTCGCCGCCACGGCCGGAATTCTGCTGGCCGCGCGCCTCGGCTCTGGCCAACCCACCGCGGGCGCCAACTACCTGCTAGACGGTCTGGCTACGGTGTTCATCGGCATGACCATGCTGAGGCCCGGCATGGCCACGGTGCTGGGCACGTTCTTCGGGGCGCTGTTCATAGGCATCGTTAACAACGGCCTCAACCTCGTGGGCCTAGACAGCTACGTGCAAGACATCTTCAAGGGCGCCATCCTCATCTTGGCCGTAAGCATCGTCTCGCGTCAGACGACGCTCAAGCTGCTGTGACCCCTGACCGCACAATGCACGTAGCTCGCGCCGTGGCCCCCAGGCGTACCGCGGGGCACACATGAGAGCGACCCTGATAACCGGCGTGAGGGCCAACAACATCGGCTTCGCAGTGGCGCGCCGCGTGGCCGAGCGCGGCGGCAACGTGGTGGTGGCCGACCTCAGGCCGCCCGCCACCGAGCTCCTGAACGAGATAACCGAAGGCACGCAGGCTAGAGCCCACAGCGTCGCCGTTGACGTAACGAGCCAGGCGTCCATAGAGGCGCTACTTACAAGGGCGTTCGAGCTCGAGCCCGAACTGGCCAACCTCGTCCCTTGCGCAGGCATCTCCGACCCGGCCAAGCCGCTCGACATCACTCCCGAGCGCTTCAACCAGGTCATGAGCGTGAACCTGTTCGGCACCTTCTTCACCGTGCAGGGCTTCGTGCAGCGCCTCGTGAACCTGGGGCGCCCCGGCGCGGTGGCCACCCTCTCCTCCGTTTCCGGCCGTACCGGGGGCCTACACAACGGCCTGCATTACGCCGCCAGTAAGGCTGGCGTGATCTCGCTGTCGCGCGGCTTCGCGCGGGCGTTCGGCAAGCACGGCGTGCGGGTTAATTCCGTGGCGCCCGGCATCATCGACTCTGAGATGAGCCGCCAGGTGCCCGGCTCCAACGAGCAGGCCGAAGCCACCCCGCTGGGCCGCTGGGGCACCATCTGGGAAGTGGCCGACACCGCCGTCTACCTACTAAGCGACGAAAGCTCCTACATGACCGGCGCCGTGCTGGACCTCAACGGCGGGCAGTACTCGGCATGACAGGTTTCTTCTGCGGCTACCACTTGGCAGGCCAACATTCCGTTGCGCCTTCGCATAATGGAGGGGGAAGGAGGGTCACACACAGGAAGTCCTGCCATAGATCACATACCGTAACCAGGTAGCGGACCTTTCTCAGACCCTACAGGAGGTAGGAAACGATGCGTAAGTTGGTAACCACACTCGTTGCGCTCTCCATGCTCGCCACGCTGGGCGCCTTCGCTTTCGCTCAGCCGTACGACCTCGCTAACGTTCCCAAGGTGGCCGGCATCCAGTGGTTCAACCGCATGGACGAGGGCGTGGTTAAGTTCGCGCAAGACACTGGGCATAACGCCTTCCAGGTCGGCCCGGCGCAGGCCGACGCCGCGCAGCAGGTGCAGATCATCGAAGACATGATCGCGCAGCGCGTCGACGCCATCACGGTCGTGCCGTTCGCGCCCGAAGCGCTGGAGCCCGTGCTGCAGCGCGCCATGGACGCCGGCATCGTCGTCATTAGCCACGAGGCCGCCAGCATGCAGAACGTGCACTGGGACGTGGAGGCGTTCAACAACGCCGACTACGGCCGCACCATTATGGAGAACCTGGCAGCCTGCATGGGCGGCGAGGGCGAGTACGCCGTGTTCGTGGGTAGCCTCACCTCCGAAACGCACAACCAGTGGGTTGACGCCGCCATCGCCCTGCAGCTCGAGAAGTACCCGAACATGACCCTGGTCGGCGATAAGAACGAGACCAACGACGACCAGCAGACCGCCTACGCCCGCGCCCAGGAGATCCTGCGCGCCTACCCCAACATCAAGGGCTTCCAGGGCAGCGCCTCCACCGACGTGCCGGGCGTGGCTCTCGCCATCGAGGAGCGCGGCCTTGAGGACCGCACCTGCGTCATGGGCACCAGCCTGCCCTCCATCGCCAGCCAGTACCTCGAGACCGGCGCCGCCGACAAGATCTTCTTCTGGGATCCCGCGCTGGCCGGCGTCGTCATGAACCAGCTGGCCGTCATGGTCATCGAAGGCCAGGACATCGTTGACGGTATGGACTTAGGCGTCGACGGTTACAACGCCGTGCAGCTCGACGGCAAGGTCATCTACGGCCAGGCCTGGGTGATCGTAGACGTTAACAACATGGATCAGTACCCGTTCTGATCTGACCCGCACCGTGTGGCGGCCCCAATATCAGGGCCGCCACACACCAACGCCAACGCGGCACAAGGGGCAATGAACCAACAACCTCTACTCGAAGTGCGCAACGTAAGCAAGGCATTCGCGGGCGTGCAGGCTCTCGATAACGTGAGCCTGACCATAATGCCGGGCGAGATCCACTGCCTGGCGGGCGAGAACGGCTCGGGCAAGTCCACGCTCATCAAGGTGGTGGGCGGAGTGCTGGGCCCGGACGAGGGGCAGGTGGTGCTCAACGGCAGGCCGTTCCAGCGCCTGCACCCCATCGACGCCATTCGCGAAGGTATTCAGATCATTTATCAGGACCTATCTTTGTTCCCGAATCTGACCGTGGCCGAGAACCTGGCCCTCAACCACCTGCTCACCGAGAAGCGCCGGCTGGTGAACTGGCGCGAGGTGCAGCGCGTAGCGCGTGAGGCACTGGACCGGCTGGACGTAAAGATCCCACTGAAGGCCATGGTTGAGAGCCTGCCCGTGGCCGATAAGCAGCTCGTCGCAATATTGCGAGCGCTCATGAGTAACGCCAAGCTCATCATCATGGACGAGCCCACCACGGCGCTGACCGAGAAGGAGGTCAAGTCGCTGCTCGGCTTCATTAAGCGGTTGCAGGCCGACGGCATCTCGGTGCTGTTCGTGAGCCACAAGCTGAACGAGGTGCTGGAGGTTTCGGACAACTTCACGGTGCTGCGTAACGGCAAGGGCGTGGCCGCTGGGCCCGCCAGCGAGTTCGACCTCGACAGCCTCTCGTTCCACATGACCGGCCGCAAGCTCTCGGCCGAGCGGCATGCTAGTGCTGCCAGGACCGACGAGCCGCCCATTCTTAAGGTCAGCAACCTGACCAAGAAGGGGCACTTCCGCAACGTGGACCTGACCGTGCACCGGGGCGAGGTGGTCGGCATAGCTGGCCTGCTAGGCTCCGGGCGCACGGCGCTGGCGATGGCGCTGTTCGGGCTCACCCCGTACAGCAGCGGCGAGGTTTCGCTTGACGGTCAGCGGGTGCGCCTGCGCGACGTGCCCGACGCGGTGGCGCAGGGCATGGCGTACGTGCCGGAGGACCGGCTAACTGAGGGGCTGTTCCTCTCCAAGTCGGTAGGCGACAACATCGTGGTCAGCAACCTCGACGCGCTGAAGAGCGCGCTGGGCATGCTGGAAACCTCCAAGTTGCGAGAGGAGGCGGGCCACTGGGTGCAGGAGTTGCAGGTGGTAACGCCGTCGGTAACGGTGCCAGTGCAGAGCCTCTCGGGAGGCAACCAGCAGCGTGTGATGCTGGCGCGTTGGCTGGCTACCAACCCCAAGCTGCTTATCCTCAACGGCCCCACGGTCGGGGTCGACGTGGGCTCCAAAGCCGACATTCACGGCATCATCCGCGAGCTGGTGAGACGCGGCATAGGCGCCCTGGTCATCTCTGACGACCTGGGCGAGCTGCTGCACATGTGCGACCGGCTGGTCATCATGCGTGAGGGACGCATGGTCGAAGAGGTGACCGACCTGAGCATGTCGGAAGCCGAACTGGCGCATAAGGTGACCAGCTGATGCGCGCGCGAATAGGCTCACTGCTGCGCCGCAACGACGTGCTGGTGGCGCTGACGATTGTGGCGTTCTGCGTGTTCACCGGCGTTCAGGCGCCATCGTTCTTCACGCTCGGCAACCTGTTCGACCTGCTGCGCGCCAGCATCGTGCTGGGCATCTTCGCTATCGGCGTGCTGGTGGTGCTCGTTTCGGGCGGGATCGACGTGTCGTTCACGGCCATCGCCGCGTTCAGCATGTACACCACCACCCTGTACCTCACGCAGTCGGGTTTCGATGGCCACTGGATACTGGCGTTCGGCATCTCAATGCTCATCGGCCTGGGGCTCGGGCTTATCAACGCCTTCTTCATCGGCGTGTTCAGGCTGCCCACCATGATAGTTACGCTGGGCACGTTGAGCCTCTTCAGGGGCTTCATGCTGGCGTGGATAGGCAGCCGGCTCATCAGCCAACTGCCTAGCAGCATGCGCGAGTTCTCGCGCACCAACCTGTTCCGCTTCACGTCGGACGACGGGGTCATTCACTCGCTGCCCATCGCCATCTTGTTCCTGGTTGGGGTGGTGCTGATCACCTGGTTCATCCTCAACCGCACCATGCTGGGGCGCGCCATTTACGCCATGGGCGGCTCCACCGTGGCGGCCGAACGCGCTGGCTTCAGCATCACCTGGCTGCAGGTGTTCGTTTACGCCTACGTGGGGGCGCTAGCAGGACTGGCCGGCATAATCCACGCCTCCATGGCACGGGTGGCTAACCCTTCGGACCTGGTGGGGCTAGAGCTCACGGTCATAGCCGCGGTGGTGCTGGGAGGCGCACGACTGACCGGCGGTCACGGCTCCATTCTCGGCACGCTGCTTGGGGTAGCACTGATAGTGATCATCAGCAACAGCCTGGTGGTGCTGGGCGTGCCCTCGTACTGGCAGCGCGTGGTAATCGGATTGCTGATTCTGCTGGGCACTGGCATACCGGCTTACCAGGCGCGCCGCGCGCAGCGCCACATGTACTCGGACACGGGAGGCGGGGCATGAGCCAACACCGACCCGAAGCACCGCAGGGCGCCTGGGCGCGGTTCCGCAGCGAGAACATGGACCTCATTCGCCTGGGCGGCATGGCGGTACTTATATTCGCCGTCATGGCGGCGCTGCGGCCCAGCCTGTTCCTCAGCTCCAACAACTTCGTCAGCATGGGCTTCCAGTTCCCGGAGTTCGCCATCCTGACGCTGGCCATGATGATCAGCATGCTGACGGGGGGGATAGACCTCTCGATCATCGGCAACATGAACCTCTCGGCCATATTGGCAGGCATGGTGCTGGCCAGCATGACGGCCGACCCCACCAACCCGGTCGGGCTGCCCATCGCCCTGGCCGTGGTGATCGCGCTGGCAGTGGGTACCGCTGGCGGCCTGGTCAACGGGCTGTTGGTGGCGCACGTGGGCATACCGCCCATCCTGGCCACCCTGGGCACGTCGCAGGTGTTCCTCGGTTTGGCGATCGTGCTCACGGGCGGCGCCTCGGTGCACGGCTTCCCCACCGCGTTCAGCTTCATAGGCAACGGCAAGATCCTGGGGTTGCCGGTCCCGGTGCTGGTGTTCGCTGCGCTGGCGATAGTGGTGGCGGTGGTGCTCAACAAGTCGGCGTTCGGCGCCAAGGTGTACCTGCTGGGCGCCAACCCGCTGGCTTCGCGCTTCGCGGGCCTCAAGAACTCGGGCTTGCTTATCGGCGCCTACACGCTGGCCGGCTTCCTCTCGGGCGCGGCTGGCATCCTCATCATGTCTCGCACCAACTCCATCCGCGCCGACTTCGGTGCCTCGTACCTGCTACTGACGATATTGGTGGCGGTTCTGGGCGGGGTGAACCCGTACGGCGGTTTCGGCAAGGTGTTCGGCGTGATCCTCGCGGTGCTGGCGCTACAGTTCCTCTCCAGCGGCTTCAACATGTTGAGGTTCTCCAACTTCGCGCGCGAGTTCATTTGGGGTGCGCTGCTGCTGGTGGTAATGGTTATGGGCACCATCAGGTTCCCATGGCGCAAGCGGCAGGTAAAGAAACGAGACTCAAGCGGCCTAGGCTAGGCCCAACCTAAGGAGGCAGGATGAAGAAGCTCCTGAACAGACCCGAAGACTTCGTACCTGAGATGCTCGAGGGCCTGCTGGCCGCCCACCCGGACCAGCTGGCCTACGCGGAAGACACGCACGCCATAGTGCGCGCCGACGCGCCCGTAAGCGGCAAGGTGGGCCTGGCCACGGGCGGCGGCTCGGGTCACCTGCCGGTGTTCCTCGGCTACGTGGGCAAGGGCATGTTGGACGGCTGCGCGGTAGGCGACGTGTTCCAGTCGCCCACCGCCGAGCAGATGCTGGAGGTCACCCGCCGCATTAACGGCGGCAAGGGCGTGGTGTACATCTACGGCAACTACGGCGGCGACGTCATGAACTTCGATATGGCCGCCGAGATGGCCGACATGGACGACATTCCGGTGCGCACGGTGCTGGTGCGCGACGACGTGGCCTCTGCCCCACCCGACGAAGCGGACCGCCGCAGAGGCGTGGCGGGCATGGTGTTCGCCTACAAGGTGGCTGGCGCCAAAGCGGACCGCGGGGGTTCGCTAGACGAGGTGGCCGCCGCTGCCGAGAAGGCGCTGGCGAACACGCGCACCATTGGCGTGGCGCTGTCGCCTTGCATAGTGCCCATGGTTGGCAAGCCCAGCTTCACCATCGGCGACGACGAGATGGAGATAGGCATGGGCATCCACGGCGAACCCGGCATGAAGCGCGAGAAGCTGCACACCGCCGACGAGGTGGCCGAGCGCATGACCAACGCCCTGCTCGAGGACCTGCAGCCCGCCGCCGGCACCCGCTTGGCGGTGATGGTGAACGGCCTGGGCGCCACGCCGCCCGAGGAGCTGTACATTCTGTACCGCAAGGTTCACAGCATGCTGGGCGAGCGCCAGCTGAGCGTGCACCGCGCCTACGTGGGCGAGTACGCCACCTCGATGGAGATGGCGGGCGCCTCGATTACGATCATGGCGCTGGACGACGAACTGCAGCAGCTGCTCGACGCCCCAGCTCACACGCCGTTCTTCACGCAGGTCTAGCGGTGAGCGCGTACGGGCTAACTGAGGTGAACGCGGCCATGGTGCGGGTGGCGGCCGCGCTAGAAGCCAACAAGGACCGCCTGACGGAGCTGGACCAGGCCATTGGCGACGGCGACCTGGGCATTACCGCGGGCAAGATCGCGGGAGCGCTGCGCGAGTACACGGCCGGACCGCAGGACGAGGACTTGGGCAAGTACCTGGCGCAGGGCGGCATGGCCGTTAACCGTGCGGCTTCCTCCAGTCTGGGCACGCTGCTTGCCACGGCGCTCATGCGCGCAGGCAAGGAGGTGCGCGGCAAGAGCGAGCTAGCGGCGGGTGACCTGGCTGCCATGCTGCACGCGGCCGACGCCGGCATTCAGGAGCGTGGCAAGGCCAAGCCGGGAGATAAGACGATCATAGATGTGGTGAACCCGGCGGCGGGTGCGTTCTCGGTGGCGGTGGACGGGGGCGACGATGCGGTTACCGCTGCGGTGAAGATGCTGGCGGCGGCGCGCGAGGGGCTCGAGGCCGTTACGCCTTTGCGCAGCCGTATTGGCCGCGCGAGTTGGGTTGGTGAGCGAACCGAGGGGAAGGTTGACCCCGGCTGCGCTGCTGGGGTGGTCATCCTCGAGGCCATTGCTGGGGTTTGCTAGCTAGGTCGGCGCGCGCCGCCGAGGGAGAGTGCAGATGGAGAAGCCACGGATAGCCTACTTGGGTCTCGGGATCATGGGCCGGGGCATGGTCAGCAACTTGCTTAAGGCAGGGTACTCGGTGACGGTGTGGAACCGCTCGCCCGGCCCGGTGGACGAGATGGTGGCGCTTGGCGCAGCGTCTGTGGGCTCACCTAGCGCGGCCGCTGATGGTGCCGACGTTGTGATGTACTGCCTAGCCAACGACGAAGCGGTGGAGGCGGTGGTGTTCGGGGCCGGCGGGCTGCTGGAGGGTGCTGGTTCCGGGCAGGTGTTCATCGACATGAGCACCGTGTACCCGGCGTTAAGCAGGCGGCAAGCGGAGGCGTTTGGCGCTATTGGGGCCGATTTCTTGGACGCTCCTGTGTTCGGCTCGAAGGGCGAAGCCGCCGCCGGTGGCCTGTGGGTGGTGGTCGGAGGCAAGCGCGAGGTTTACGAGCGCTTGCTGCCCGTGCTGGAAGTTGTGAGTGAGACCACGCATTACATGGGCGGCGCTGGCAGCGGCACAAGCATGAAGCTGGTGGGAAACCTGGTGGTGGCGTTCCAGCTGGAGGCGCTGGGCGAGGCGATGGTGCTGGCCCGCAAAGCCGGGTTGGATCTGCAGGACGTGCTGGGCGTGCTGCACGTGACCGACTTCAGGTCGCCCATCTTCGACGGGGTGGGGGCTAGCCTGATTGCACGGGATTTCAGTACATCGTTCGCGCTGAAGCACCTTTACAAAGACGCCAACCTGATTACCAAGTTCGCCGAGGAGCTCGTTAGTCCCACTCCTGGGGCGGCGGCTATTCGCGAGGTGATCAAAGGAGCGGTTAATGCTGGGCTTGGGGAGGAGAATGCTTCGGCTGTGGTGAAGGTGTTGGAGGGGTGGTGAGCGTACCCAAACGCTAGGTAAGCTCCAATCCGATAATTTCCCTAAACCTACCCTCGAGAAACGAACCACCGGGCAATCCGGCCTGCCTCGATGTGGCATCCGGAACACCTACGCATTGACCCCTAGCTCACTGGAGTCCGATTCGTACTACATCGCGGGCACAACCCACTGGCTGGCCAACATGTGTACTCCGACCAAGGCCCAACACAACTCTAAGCAATCGGAATATATACGTTGGAGGGCAATAGACTGATGGCCAAGTACTAGTACACACATTGCATAGGAGCGCGGAGGAATGCCTCACGTAAAGATTAGCGTCCCGGACCAGTTCAACTTTCACAGGTTCGGAACATACAGCTTCGAAGAGGGCCTCGCCTCGTTTGACTGGGGTCTTGCCAACTGTGAAGTGACGATTGACTTCACGGGTTGCCATCGAGCAAACTATCAGACTTTGAGCCTACTCGTTCTGTATGCGTGGAGGCTGAGAAAACAAGGGTGTACCGTTCAATTCGACCTAGAAGGAGCAAGTTACGAGAGCGGCGCAAGTGCGATGTGGCGCAACCTCGGGGCGCACCAGTTGTGGGCCGTCCTACAAAACCCGAATCAGAACTTCCGAAGCCGCAATAAGAAGCCGCTACACGCGATTAGGCACCAAGTTGACTTCAATAATACACTTCATTCGGCCGTCACATTCACTAGAGGCTTTGATGTTGAGTACGAAAAGACCCTAAGGTACGTGATATCAGAACTCTTGTATAACGTCCTAGAACACGGGAGGGAATACCAGAATCTCGGTGGCGATAACTACGTACGCGTTCCAGCCATTATGCAGCTCAGTTGGTACCGCAAGCGTAATGAGTTGCAATTTATTATCGCGGATACTGGAATAGGAATCGAACATCATCTTGAGCAATCATACCCTGGGTTTGAAGACGACGCTTCGGCCGTTAGGTACGCGATTCGCCCACATGTGTCGGGCACTTTCTCCCATTCAAACCCTTATGAGCAAAAGAACAATGCAGGCGTTGGCCTCTATCTGTCGAGTAATATCGTAAGGCGGTTGAGCGCGGACATGTACTTAGTGTCAGGAAGCGGTTTGGTCCACATATCCCCCAAAGACATCACCAGTCGACCAATGTCGTCCGCTTGGCCCGGCACACTAGCTTTAGTCCGCATTGGCCTAAGGTCTGAACCAGGGTTCCAACTTCAGGAAATGATGGCAGAGTTCCGAGAGGACGCACGCGTTGAACTCGATTCAGCCAGCAAGATTGCCGCATCTGAAGAGCACTACATTAGTGTCTTCAACTACTTCGGGACCTGGGCCGAAGACAAGGGTGCAGCCATCAAGTATCGCGATGCGAAGCTACTTGACGTTCTGGATGAAGGGCAAGTCATCAAGCTGGACTTTCGTGGAGTGGAGTCAGCGCCGCACAGCTTCTTAAGCGCCCTACTTGCAACTCCAATAAAACGCTTAGGAATAAGGGCCTATAAACAGATACGCATCGTGAATGCGGTCACGGAAATCCGCGAGACAATTGACTACATACTAGATGAGAACACCTGAGGGAATTCGCGCCACACTAGCGCGGCACGCCGCACTCTTGGCTTGTGCCCTGCTAACTGCTGAATACCCTGCCCCTCAACAACTGGGCTCTCCAGTACGACCTAAGGGTACCGTTCTCCTCTCAATTGGTCAGCATGATAGAGCCTGCTCTTTTTCCAGCCTCATTTCAATGGTTCATCAGAAAGTAGTCGCACTGAAGGTTCGTTCAGCACAGCTACTTTCGTGTGAATCAAGCTGATCGTGCGCTCAACTGCCTTCCTTGTGTCTGCTTCCACCAGAACTTTCCGCACTGGGGTATCGGTTTGGCTGGCGTTCGACAGTCACTAGGCACATTTCGGGTGTCGGTCGGATCGGGTTGCGTCCCTGACGGGCTTTTTGGGGTTGGTGGGGTGTCTGGACGCGATATCGCCTAGTTACACTACCTGTGGATAACTGTCTTGTGTCCGGTGGGGCAGTCGTCGTATTCTATAGGTACAGTGTTCTTGCGGACTGTGAAATCCAACGGTGTGGAGTACGTGCAGCTCGCTCATAACGAGTGGGTGGACGGAAAATCGCGCACCAAGGTAGTGCACGGCTTCGGGCGCAAGGACCGCCTCGATCAGGAGGCGCTGAAGCGCCTGATCAGCAGCATCAGTCGTTTCCTGGCTCCCGATGACGCCGCTTCGGTGCAGCAGGACCTGGGTCTGGAGACGCCCTTCGAGTTCTTAGGAGCTAAGGAGTACGGCGGCACCTTCCTGCTGAATGGTCTGTGGGAGCGGCTCGGTATCGGTAGGGTGCTGAGGAAGCTGGCGGGTGAGCGGGAGTTCGGTGTGGACGTGGAGCGTCTCCTGTTCGCGTTGGTAGCGCAGCGCGCCCTGGCGCCGGGCAGCAAGCTGGCGGCCGAGTCGTGGGTCAACGACGTCGCCTTCGTTGACGGGTTGCCTGTGGTGGAGGTGCAGCAGCTTTACCGGGCGATGGACTTCTTGCTGGCGGCGCATGATGACATCCAGCGTGAGGTGTTCTGGAGCGTGAAGAACCTCTTCAACCTGGAGGTGGATCTGATTTTCGTGGATACCACCAGTACGTACTTCGAGATCGAAGGCGAAGACGCGGACGGCGACGGTGAGGAAGCCGAGGCCGCCGACACCGAGGCTACTGCCGGTTTGCGTAAGCGTGGTTACAGCAAGGACTCTCGCGCGGATCTGGCGCAGGCGGTGCTCGGTTTCGCCGTGACCCGCGACGGCATCCCCGTGCGCTGCTGGGTGTGGCCCGGCAACACGGTCGATGTTTCCGTGGTGGAGGAAGTCAAGAAGGATCTGAACGACTGGAAGCTCGGCAGGGTCATCATGGTGATGGACACCGGCTTCAATAGCGCTGAGAACCGCCGCACCCTGCAGGGCGCTGGTGACGCTTTCATCATCGGAGAGAAGATGCGACTGGGCCGCGACGGAACCTTACCGGAAGCGCTGACCAGGGCAGGTCGCTACAAGACGCTGGCGAACGGCCTGCGGGTCAAGGAAGTCATCATCAACCAGGGCAGTGTCGCCGCTAGGCGTTTCGTGGTGGTGCATAACCCGGAGCAGGCCGAACGCGACGCCATGAAGCGGAACGACATCATCGCTGAGGCGGAGCGGCGCCTGACCGGCCTGGGTGACCTGACGGGTAAGAGCCACACGAAAGCAGTCTGCGACCTTAGGGCGCATAAGGTGTTCGGGCGTTACTTGCGGGAGTTGAAGAGCGGCGCCCTGAAAGTCGACAAGGCTAAGATCGCGGCCGAAGCGAAGCTAGACGGTAAGTACCTCATCAGCACCAGCGACGAGCACCTATCTGTTGAGGACGTGGTGTTGGGGTACAAGCAACTGCATGAGATCGAGCGCGTGAACCGCGACTTGAAGCACACGGTGGACGTGAGACCGGTTTACCACCGCCGCGGCGACCGCATAAAGGCGCACGTGCTCTTGTGCTGGTTGGCGCTGTTACTGATCCGCATCGCGGAGAACGAATCCGGCGAATCGTGGCATCAACTCAAGAAAGTTCTCCGGCCATTGTTGGTGGCTGAACACCAGACCCAGCACGGGGTCATCAGCCAAACGAACAAGCTCACCGCGGAGCAGAAGCGCGTGCTGGACGGGCTTAACCTGAAGGCCCCGAAGCGTTACTTGGCGATTCCGACCCCCAAGAAGGGCTGAAACAGCATAGTTACACCAGCATCCCGGCCACCGATCGCGATTCTTGCGTTGGTGACGGACTTACTCATGCCTTTGTGTGGCTAGGGACTGTCGACCGCCAGTTTGGTCAATTGAAATCCTCGCCCCAGATTCAGCCATCAGGGATTTAATCGTCACGCCGCCCTTACTGTAAAAGACGTTCAGCCACCGTACCTGTACGGCCAAGTTAACAGGCTAAGTGCCACCAGCAACATTGATGGCAGCTTCTCAAAGACAGTGCTGCACCAATCGGTCGGACGGTCAGTAGAGGGTACAACTTACATTGCCTCCGTATTCGTGCGTGCGGATGCTCCCCAAACTATAGTGCTCAGCTCCAACTTATCGGCTTCCGTCTGCGATGTTTCTTCGAATTGGACGCGTTGCGTTACGCCTCCGGCCGAAGGCAACGGCCAGTCCATACTCCAATTGCAGATACGGACAACTATTGCAGGTGGTTCAATAGACCTTTACCTATGGGGCGCGCAGGTGGAGGCAAGCACAGCTCCCACTAGCCCCGAGATACGCTCCGAGCCGTTATGGCAATCACTGCTACAACTCGGGATAAATAGGTTCTCTTTCAGTAGTAATACGTTTCAAACGAGCTTCCTCTCGCGGATGCGGGCTTCAGCAGTCGCCTGGGACATGTTTATTGATCGGCCATTCACCGGTTGGGGTCTAGGATCGTTCCCGTCAGAGTTTACTCAACGTGCGCCACACTTGCCTCCCAGTCAACATGCGCACAACCTCGTCCTCCAGTCGTTGTCCGAGACTGGCATTCTCGGACTTATCTCGTGGTTGTTGCCATTGGTGTATTTGTCTGTATCGCAGTGGCGGCGCTCATGGCGCACATTTCTTCCAATTCTCTTATGTATGACAATCCTGAATCTCGGGGACCAAACCTACTTCTACGCTGGAACCTACTATCCACTTTGGATTGGTTTAGGACTAGTTTCAAATGTCGGCAACTATACTCTGCCCGAATCCCTTGAGAATTCGGCTGTAACTAGACGTCGCAATTCATGATTTAATCCGTCGCCGCTACTTTATGTCCCGTTTTGCGGACGACTAATGGGGAAAGAGCAGTTCTAAACTCGAAAGCCTTGAGGTACTCGTGACAAGTCTATAGTGGTGGACCCTGTCCCCTACAAAGCTGCCGCTAGCCTTCTAGTGCATCTGGGGAGAGCATCCGATCGTAGTCTCCAACAGCGGGTTTTGCCTGCTGGCAACCAAGCGCTCAGCTATGGCGCCGTCCCGAATGCTCAAGCACCCCATGTCAAAGAAAGCACGCTCAAAGTGTTCAGCCCGTCAGGTCCCCCACTTGCTCCAAAGTCGTTTTCAGGGTGTGCCCGCAATTAGGGTTACCCTACATGGCCCTAGCGGACAGCAACTAACCGTCCTGACTCACCACGGCGAAGGTGGGTGTACCCCAACTGCGGGCGGTTAGGTGTCCATTGACAGATTTCGTAGCGTTCTTGCGCATTACTCTTAATGACGTGGTCCACACTCGGCTCGCGCAAGCAGTACAACTTCCTATTTGCGCTTCGCTTCTGCCGCTGCAGGCGAGTGTTCAGGGCCAGGGTCTCCCATAGTTCCGGGCTGAGCTTCACCCAACTTGTGCTGTACTTCGAGAGTGGCTCGCTCTAGAACGGTATGCAACTTGCGTTCCTCTCATCGGACGCGCTTAACCTGCTTCGCGTGCGCGTGCCTCGACTGCCGTGATAGCGCCCGGTTACCGACCCACATGAAAGACTACCTGCGTTGCACTCGTCCGCCCTTACTCGCTTCACGAACTTCTGCGGGCGCTGTCAAGTAACCCCCGCATCCTCGGATACCGAACGTTTTTCTCCATCAATGTGGTATCCACGTTCACGCGCGGCACCTGACTGGCATTGAATAGGTTCAAGCGCAAACCAACCTGAATCGACTCCATCAGGCGTTCCGCAGCGCCGGGGTCACCCCCGTGTGCACCATCGGCTCATACTGCTCGAATCGTTGGGCGGCTCGTGCTGGAAGAACTTCTCAACCTAGTAGAACTGCCGGTAGGGTGCTCCGCCCACTCCACGATCAGGTCCTCATCGCTCAAATCGAAGGTGTACTTCAAGTGATGCAACGCCGCCAGCAACTGCGTCGACGCTTCGGTCGACCGACCTTGCAATCAGCGTAAGCGGCTCCGCACGCCGTTTCGAAGGTCCGTAAGCCAGTTACGCCAACTGAGGGAACCAATGGATGCCACCCGGCCGCCAGTTGGCCTAGCATGTAAGGGCGCGCCCCACGGGTCTTTCACGACGATTTTCGGGATCCCGACACCCTTCACATTGCAAGGCAACACCGCCCAGCACGCTGATACTGGCAATATCAAGACACCAAACCAGCCCAGACTACCTGCCGCCAACGGGCTAATCGAGATACTTCATCACCGACTAGGTAAGATTGCAAGGCTAATGCCTGACGCAACTGCCACTCACGACACACCCCGAATTGCTCTGGTGATTCCGGCCCGCGGCGGCTCAAAGGGCATCCCAAGAAAGAACCTCCGCTCACTGAACGGCGTCCCGCTCATCGCTTACTCCATTCGTACCGCGCTCGCTTCAATACACCGCCCGCTGGTTGTCGTCAGCACGGACGATGAGGAGATTGCGATTATCGCCGAGAAGGAAGGCGCCAAGGTTCATAGGCGCAGTTCGGACCTGGCAGTGGATGCCACGACTCTGGACCCCGTTATTTACGATGCCGTCGTGAACCTTGAAGAGCAACTGGGAAGCAGATCCGACCTGGTAGTGACCGTTCAACCGACCTCTCCTCTTCTGGCCACCAGGTCTCTAGACGCAGCGCTGTCCCGCATGCTCGAGGACCCCACCATCGACACAACCATCTCGGCCACCAACGACACGCATCTGTCATGGCGTCGAGAAGACGACCGCTTCGTCCCGAACTACGAGAAGCGGGTAAATCGGCAGTATCTTCCTCCCACCTATCGCGAGACCGGTGGATTCCTCATCTGCCGCCGAGACGTGCTGACCGAAACGTCACGAATAGGACCGAACGTTCAGCTCTACGAACTCGAGATGCCGGAGTCCATCGACATCGACAGTCACGCAGACTGGGGTATAGCTACCCACTACCTGCGCCGGAAGAAGTTCCTGTTCGTGGTTACCGGCCACCGGAAGGTGGGCATGGGCCACGTCTACAACTCGCTCCTAATCGCCAACGATCTGGCTCATCACGCGGTGGAGTTTCTGGTAGACGATCAGAGTCAGTTGGCCTTCGATGCCATTAGCCTTCGCAACTACCCGGTACACATGCAGTCCAGTCCCAACCTGGCCGACGACGTCAACCGCCTTGCGCCCGACGTAGTCGTAAACGACCACCTTGATACCAGCGTGGAGTACATGCGTGCAATTACCCAACTAGGGCGAAAGCTGATCAACGTAGAGGACCTAGGGCCCGGCGCCCGCATGGCCGACCTAGTGGTCAACGCTCTCTATCCCGATGCCGAGATCGGCGCCAAGACGAGAGCGGAGTTCGGACCCGAAGTGGCAACGCTGCGGGACGAGTTCATCCTCACCACCCCGGCCGAACCACGCTCGCGCGTTGAACGCGTACTGCTAACTTTCGGTGGGACCGACCCAAGCGGATTGACCGCCAAGGTCCTCGACTCGATCCAAGCGTGGTGTGAGGCGAACGGAATCGCCGTTGACATCGTTACTGGGCTCGGTTTCGATGCAACCGACTCGCTGGCGATGGGACCTAACGTCACTCTCCATAAGGACGTAAGAGCTATCTCCACGCTAATGAACGAGGCTGATATCGCATTCACTTCTGCAGGCAGGACCCTCTTCGAACTCGCCTCACTGGGCACGCCAGCCATCGTCCTCGCGCAGAACGAGCGGGAGCTAACCCACACGTTCGCCTCCGAGGAAAAGGGGTTTGTCCATCTAGGTCTCGGGGCTCAGGCGTCTGGCGAGGCGGTTCTGACGGCCCTAGTTGACCTGGCCACGAACACGGATCGGCGCTTGGACCTTCGCGAACGCATGCTGTCGGTAGACTTGAGGCAGGGCCGCAGGAACGTGGCCCGTTTAGTCGAGGAGATAGCCACCCAGTCATGACACGCCGTATTAGCGACATATTCGCCGCCGGGTTCGACCGTCGGCCGTTAGCAGTAAGGCCATACCTAATCGCAGAAGCCGGCGTGAACCACGGAGGCTCCATGGACTTAGCGCGCCGCCTGGTCGACGAGGCTGCAGCGGGCGGAGCCGACGCCATCAAGTTCCAGACTTACAAAGCGGAGACTCTCGCCATGCGCCACTCCCCTGCGTACTGGGACCTAACGCAAGAGAGCACCACCTCGCAGTTCGAGCTGTTCAAGAAGTACGACACCTTCGGCGCCGAGCAGTACGAGGAACTGAAGGAGTACTGCGACCACGTCGGAATAGAGTTCATGAGTACCCCGTTCGACCTTGACGCCGCGAGGGCCATCAACGAACTGGTCGAGGTTCACAAGATCTCTTCGAGCGACATCACCAACCGGCCGCTTATCGAGCTGATAGCGTCGTTCGGTAAGCCCATCCTCCTCTCCACGGGCGCAAGTGACCTCGCGGAGGTACGGCAGGCTGTGGGTTGGATCGACGCCGTTGGCGCGCCACTCGCGCTTCTGCACTGTGTTCTCAACTATCCAACAGCCGACGAAGACGCCAACCTGGGGCGCATCGTTTCGCTTAGAGAAGAGTTCGCGGATAAGCCAATCGGCTACTCCGACCACACGCTACCGGGCGACCTGGAACCTCTCGTTATAGCCGCAGGCCTCGGAGCGGTGGTGCTGGAGAAGCACTTCACCTACAACACGAGCCTCCCAGGCAACGATCACTACCACGCCTTGGACGAGGGCACCCTCCGGCGGCAAGTGGAGCGGTTGGAGCGGGCGGTCTTGCTTGCGGGCCGCTTCGACATGGGCTACTTAGAGAGCGAAGAGGTCAGCCGGCAGCATGCGCGGCGGAGTTTGGTTGCAGCGGTCGATATTCCGGCTGGTTCGGTTATAGAGGAGTCGCACCTCATAGCGAAGCGACCCGGACATGGAATAAGCCCGTCGCGGATTAATGAAGTCCTCGGGCGCCGCGCTTCACACTTGATTGGGGCCGATACGGCCCTGAGCTGGGACCATTTCGAGTGAGCAAGTACTACGTCCTGCTGACCGGAAGCAAGAACAACGCTGGGGATTACCTGATCGAGCATAGAGCTTTGAACTTGCTGATTGCACGGCGCACTGATTTTGGGTTCGTAGATGTGAGCGGCTGGGAGCCACAATCGGGCACGCGCCATATGCGCCGACAGCTCAATCGAGAACCATCTTCCCACCATGGAGCGCTACGTAGCAGCGCTGCCCTGATACCCCGTGCACTATAGCTCTAAGCGGTCATGGTAGTTTTGCGTCGTGTTGCAACGACTAAATTCGCTCGTTGCCAAGGCCCGAAACTCTAACGAGAAGCCCTTCCTACTCGAGTTCCTGCGCTTCGGATCCTCTACCGGCTTCCTGCAACTAACGCGTGTGGCAAGCGGTCTGGTTGTTGCTGCCTTAGTAGATCCAGCAGTCTGGGGCACTTGGTACATCCTGAATCTCATAATCGCCTATGGAGGCCTAACCCAACTCGGCGCCCTTAACGGCATGAATCGAGAAGTTCCCGTGGCCTCCGGCAAAGGGGACCATGCGCTGGCACGCCAACTTCGGAGCAACGCGCTCGGAGTGGTGTTGCTGACCACCGGGGTAGCTGCCCTCTTAATCCTAGGTTCCAGCTTCGCGATTCCGAATCTGGAGCTGTCAGATGAACTCCTCCTAACGATCCTCCTCCTGCTGGCCACGCAACTCTTCGCCTACGCCTCCAACAGCCTGCGTTCCACCACGAACTTCACGCAGCTCTCGCGGCTACAACTAGTTCAAGCAGTCGTCTACCCTGCTCTCTCCATTGGTGGAGCCGTCGCCCTCGGATTGCCTGGGTTCATCCTTGGGCAGATACTGGCCCTAGGTGTTTGTATTGTCGCCACCCGAAGATCTGCCACGGTGACATGGAGACCCGAACTGAACCTCAAGATAATCAAGGGCCTTATTGGTGTGGGATTCCCGATAATGCTGGTCGGCCTGATTTACACGCTCCTCTCGACCGTAGACAGGTGGATAGTTGCCGGGAACCTCGGTTCGGAGTCACTGGGTCATTACTCTTTGGCCATCATGGCCCTCAACGCCGTAGCCCTACTGCCCCAGGTCATATCGCAACAGTTCTACCCACGGCTAGCCTTCTCCTGGTCAGCGAAAAGGGATGTAAGCGAGTTGCGTAATATGGCTACTCGGCAGCGGCTATACACGTACATCGCCGTGATTCCGACAGTGGCCCTCATAGCGCTGTTAGCTCCGCCCATTGTGAACGCTTTCCTGCCGCAGTATGCACCAGGTATTCCCGCTATCCTAGTGACCGCACTGGTTCCCCTCGTATCGACGCTCGGACAAGGCTATGGCGGCATCCTGCATGTACTTAATCGCCAGTACTGGTACATAGGAGCAATGTTAGTGGCGGTGCTCGTGAACGTGGTCGCTAGTCTTGCCTTGGTAGGGCCCTTCGGGCTCGTGGGCGTTGCCATGGGCACTTTCATTGCCTTCATTGTCTTGGCAGTGGCGCGCGTTGCGTTGGGCAGCCTGGCGCTTAAACGAGCCGTCAACTCCTAGTCCCGTACTATCATGATTGGCCTTTGGCCGGTCCCTGTCTTAGAGCCCTAGTGGCCTGCCAGGCGGATTACGAAGCGCAGAGCAACAGGAGAAAATCTCGGTGCGTGAAGCTATAGCCACATTCTGGAGCGTCGTAAGGGACACGGCTCGGTTGCCGCTGTTCAACATCAACTACCTCACGACTTCAGAGGCGTTGGACGTCTATAACTACACGAACTCATACCCACGGAGGGGGCTACTAGGCTGCCTTGCCGTCTTTCTATGGAAGGCAGCGAAGTCGTTGGGGAAGAAGCGTGGAAGTGGCGCTGCAACTAAAGGGCGCATCATCATCGCGGTGGAGACGCACAACCAATTCAGTGCGGTCCAGCCAGTGCATACCTACCTGGGAGACGACCGCGCGCTCCTCCTCAACATAGAGAACCAGCCTGGCTACCCGTTCCCGGAGGGCTGGGCGTACTTCGCTTCGCTCTTCTTCTCACCACTTGTGGCTTTCCGAGCCATCGGCGCCACGCCCTATCAACGCCTCGCGTACAAGCATGTGCTCCACCAATTCATGCTCACTTACGGCTACTACTTCGTGGCAAGGTATTGGCTGAAGAAATGGCACCCGAAGCTGCTACTGGTTGCGAACGACCACAATATGAAGACTCGGGCTCTCGCAGCTGCGGCGGCCGCCGAAGGTGTTGCCACCTCGTACATCCAACACGCATCGGTCAATGACCGCTTCCCACCGCTGTGCTTCAATAGCGCCTTCCTGGATGGGCGCGACGCTCTGGAGAAGTATGCGGCTGCCGGCCCATCAGAAACCACCGTGTTCCTCGGCGGAGTTCCGAAGTTCGATGCTCATCTCACGCGGGTCCGTCAGGGCAGAACGGTCGAATCCCTTGGCGTTTGCATAGGCCGTGCCGACCCCACGCAGGTGGTGCTGGAACTTGTAACGAGGCTGCGTGATCTCGTCGGAACGCTGCCGATAACCCTGCGACCACACCCGGGCGACAAACGCGACTGGCAGTCGATGCTGAGCCCATACCGGGTTGGTGTCTCTGACTCAACGAAGGAAGTCTCCTTCGATTTTCTTGCCAAAGTTGACGCAATCGTTGTTGCAGACTCGAACATTGCGCTGGAAGCGCTCCTGCTCAACGTCTCCGCCTTGTATTTCGACTTCAGCGGCCGGAAAACCGACAATTACGGCTTCGTCCGCAACGGCACCGTTCCGTACTTCTCTTCCATCGAGGACCTGATTGCGGAGCTCGCCTCTCTGATGCGCGACCGGAAGACGGTACGGTCTCAAGCCGCGCAGTACATAGCCACACTGGGTACCCCGTACGACGGCCGCTCCGCCGAACTGGTAGGCAACGAGTTGATCAGACAAGCCGAAGGGCAACCGCCCGGGCCCGAATGGAAGCGGGTTCAAGGTTCGGTGCTCAAGGCTTACGAACCGGCTCACGAGTACACGTCCACATGAACGTCTGTTTCGTTGCGCACGCCTCGAAACTGGAAGGCGCGGACCGCTCACTACTAGAAACCATCCGGCTTCTCAGGGCGGAGGGAGTTTCGCCTCACGTGATCGTTCCCCGGTCCGGAAGATTCGTTGAAGAGCTGGAGCGAGAGGCGATCCCGTACACGGTCTGGCCGCATTACTGGTGGATAGGGCGGAAGTCCGAAGCTCTCCATCTTAGGTTTGCACGGTACGGCGCCCTGCTACTAACCTGGCTTGGCTCACCGCTCCTGGCGCGACGCGTCAGACAGTTGCCGTTCGACCTCGTGTACAGCAACACCATCGCCTCGCCACTAGGCATGCTGCTGGCGCGCTGGCTGAACCTTCCGCATGTTTGCCATATCCGCGAGTTTGTAGATGTTGACCACCAGATGGATTTCCTGCTTGGCAAGGTAAGGACCATGCGGATGCTAGACAACAACAGCGCCGCACTACTGGCGAACTCTAGGGCAGTCGGGAGAGCATTCACACCCCCCCTAAAACGCAACACTCCGATAGTGGCGTATCAGGCGGTGGCGCTCGGACCCAGCCCGCTTCCGACCCCAGAGTCTGCCGACTTACCCCTGCGCCTTCTCCTTGTCGGCCGTCTCCATCCTGGCAAGGGGCAGGAGACGGCCATAGAAGCGCTGCGGCTCCTGACGGAGCAGGGAACAGAAGCCGAACTCGTACTGCTTGGCAGCGGGAAGCCGGACTACGAGGCGCACTTGAGGACCACCATCGAGGCGAAGGGTCTCGGCGCCAAGGTACGGATGGAAGGCACCGTCAACGATCCGGCGCAACACTTCGTCGACTGCGATGTGGCACTTATGTGCTCTCAGAACGAGGCGTTCGGCCGCGTTACAATCGAAGCCATGAAGTACGGCCGGCCCGTTATCGGCGCACGAAGCGGAGGCACCGAGGAGCTCATCGCGGAGGGGCAGACCGGCTGGCTCTTCACCCCCGGCGATCCGGTGGATCTGGCGCGGGCCATTACAGTTGCCACCACCGAGCGCTCAGAGCTAGATGCTATGGGCCGCCGTGCGCAGGCGTGGGCAAACAACACGTTTTCCGAAACCGCCTACAGTGACCTAGTGTTACAAGCACTTAGGGCGGCCATCGGCGAGACGTCTGGCCGGACGTCGAGAACTTCATGACTTCCGGTACCGACAGCCCATCGCGGGAAGGTCGGCAGAATGACTCTCTGCAGCCCAGCGTCGCTTGCATAATCCCCACCCTAAACGCCGAGCGCTACGCACGAAAGTTGGGTGCGGCTATATCAACTCAGACGCTGAAACCCAGTGAGCTGCTGATAGTAGATTCGTCGAGCGACGACGGTACCGTGAGCGCATTCGAGGACGCAGGCTTTAGGGCCATCAGCATCGACCGCAAAGACTTCAATCACGGCGCGGTTCGCAACCTAGGAGCTCGAAGCACGCAAGCAGAGATCCTCGTGTTCATGACCCAAGACGCCATCCCTAACGATCCGGACTGGCTCAAGAACCTCGTCCGTCCCATAGTCTCAGGAGAAGCAGCCGCGGCTTTCGCTAGGCAGGTCCCGAATGAAGGAGACCGTCCACTGGCTGTGTTCGCTCGGCTGCACAACTATCCACCGCACAGTCGCCTAGTCTCCCCTGAAGACGTTACTCGGCTTGGGATAAAGGCAGCGTTCTTCTCCAACAGTTGCTCGGCCATACGGCGTGACGTATTCGAGCAACTCGGTGGCTTCAGGACCGACACCATAATGAACGAAGACATGCTCTTCGCAGTGGCGTTACTGGGAGCGGGCCATTCGCACTACTATACCGCTGACTCCGTTGTGCTCCACTCCCACGACTACACCCTGGGGCAGACGTTCCGGCGCTACTTTGACATTGGCGTCGTTTTCGCCCAGGCTAGTCAAGACCTCAGCAGCTTCAGTTCAGGTTCTGCAGGTTTCAGCTACGTGAAGGAACTTGTTTCCTACCTTTGGCGCGAACGCGAGTACTTGGCGGTTCCGAAGGCGTTCGTCGAATCGGCAGCAAAGCTCGCTGGCGTCCAGCTGGGTAAGCGTTACATGCACCTTCCGAAATCTCTCCTTCCCAAACTAAGCATGCATTCAGGTCATTGGATCGATGCGTAACGAAACGAGCATTTCGCCAGTTGAATCCCCTTCCCCACTCCTCGGTTTGGCGAGTTCGCCGCGATGGATGAGGTTAAGAAAGAACCTGGGGCTGGTCAGCGCGCTGCTGGCAGTGTCACTTGTCTTGGTCCTAACAGATCTCATCCTTGGCCCTACCCTAGCCACGGCCGTGCTCTCACTCGTGACCTACGTGTTGTTAGCCGTGATGCTGTTCCGTTTCGAACCGGTGTTCTTCGTCCTAGTCTTCCTGTTCATTCTGGGTCAGTTCGGGGCCATGCTGTCCGGGGTTTTGATCGAGTCGGGCGTGTACGTTTCGGAACAAAGACGCTACGGGTTCGTTACCGGCTCCACCGTATGGCTGGTCCTTTACACGTCCTTCTTCCTCTATGCCGCGTTCTTCCTATTTCAGTTCTTCGATACTCCAAGGCGGGCTCGTGAGCTGTTCCGTCGCTTCCGCGTTTGGCGCGGCGCCCGGCTGACCATCTACCTACTACTAATTGTTGTGCTGGTCGTGGTCTTCGTCGGCCTGTTGGTCAACGGCTCACCGTTACTCGAGCAACGCGACCGCTTCAGCTATTGGCGAACCAACTCCATCCCGTTCTTGCAACCGATTCACAATCAGTTATCTACTCTGATTTTTGCCATGGGCCTGGCGTTTCCCTTCGCCCAAGGGCGCACAGAGCGCGCGGGCGCGCTACTTCTGCTTGCCGCAACGCTCGTGTACTTCGTCCTTCAGGGCGAAAAATACACTGCGCTGGTCCAAGTGCTTTACAGCTTCGCGCTTCCCTTCTTAATGCGGACCTTCGCTACACAAGTCCACAGACCATCGGTCAAACGAGCCCTACTCATTGGCCTAGCGATAGGCGGCGCGTTGACGTCGCTCATCCTCTATCAGTACTACTCGACCCACCAGGCCTCGAATCCTCTCACGAACCTGAGCCAGCGCATCGCTCTCCAAGGTCACGTCTGGTGGGGTGCGTTCGAGCAGCATTCAGCCGGTACCCTTCCCGTAGCCCCAGCCGACCAGCTCGCGAACGAGTTGCGGTCCCTTCTAGCTCTCCGCCCTGCGGACTCGGCGCCAGAAACTGGCATGACGTATTTGATGCGTGTGGTAGCACCATTGGACCTTGTGGAGAGGTATCGCGCTCAAGGAATCAGGTTCACGATGGGTTACCCAGCAATTGGCCTCGTCACGCTTGGACATTGGGGGCTCTTCGCACTGCAACTAATTGCGGCGATCCTGGTCGTTGTTGTGATCCTGGTTCTGCTCAAGGGGGTTCGCCAAGCCAACGTACTCCTCGCAATCGTTGGCTATAAGCTCCTCAACGAGCTGAACGGGGTCTTCGGCATGGGGAACCTAAACGAGCTGTTCTCGCTCAAGACGCTCCTCTATGCCGCACTCGCGCTAGCGATAGTTGCGGTGTCCAGGAGCTACGACAGTCTGGCGGCCGCGGCACGGGCAACTCAACTGAGGGCAAGGAAAGCCTAAGTTGGATGACGCTCGCCAGCCGGGGTCGCGGCGTGGGAAGTTAACGCGCCTTCTGGTACTGGCCACCGGTTGCGTTCTGGCCGCAATGGCGATCGGCAGCGCATTCAGGTTCACGCTTGACTTCTACGACTTGGCGGGGAGCCCCGACCGGATTGGTCGCTCCTCGACAAGTCTCAGCGGAATCGCTCACGAACTCACCGGGGCAGTGGGCGCCAGCCGGACTTGGAGATCCGGTGAGGCGTCCACCGTGTCGCTCGGCTTCGAAGCTCGAATCACGGCGCAGGAACGAACGAGTGGATGGGAACTGCTTCCGGAAACATCCGGGTCAGCGCCTTCTCTCGTTCTGGAGAACGGATGGCTATCGGTCGACGGGGAGCCGGCAAACAACGCCCGAACACTGCTGGTGTTAAACGCGCAGTTGGGTCAGGAGGAATACCGGGTCCGGTTCCGCGCCGAACCCGCCGCCACTGCAGCATTTGTGAGTGGCACAGTAGCGCTAAGCAACCAAGACGGAAGCCAGAAGGCAAGTCTGCCTTTCCGAGCGACTACAAATGAGACGATCGAAGCTACGTGGATTCCGAGCGAGCCGCTCGCCACTAGCGTGCTCGTCGTTACGCTCAGCAACCTCGGGGGGGAGGGGTTCATCGGGCCACCACTAGTGACGCGGTCCGAAGAGTTACTTGGGCCTGGTCAGCACGTGGCAGTAAGGGCAGGAGAAAGCGAACATGCGATCGAGCTGGGAGATGCATGGGCTACTTATCAGCTATCCGGCCTCGGATTTTCGGGCGATACCTTCACCGCAAGGTTCACTGTGGGCAGCGGTAATCAGGTCCAGCTTCGGAACATTGTCGCCAGCTCGGACTCGTCTGGTCGAACGCTAACCATTCGGCCACCGCGCGCCCGAGTCTCCCTATTCGGCTTTCACCCGAACGTTCTGGCCCATACGGTAGTCAGTGTCTTCGCGCTCTTACTCCTGCTACGTGGCCCAGCGTGGGTAACAGTGTCTGGAACGGCGTTCGCCTACTTAGCCTTGTTCTTGCTTGGAAGCAGGACCGCGCTACTAGCTGCCTCTATCGCCGTGCTCTCCCTAGTGATCGCAAAGTGGCGACCGGCTCGGATGATCACTATAGGCGCAATAGCCGCGATGTCGATAGTAACGGTCCTGTTCGGACTCAGCGACAGCTTTCAAAGGGATCCGGGCGCCAGCGTCAGCAGCCGACAGGAGATCTGGACCGTAGCACTAGACGGATTCCTGGGTAGTCCACTAAGAGGAATAGGCACGAGTTTCGCGGAGTTCTGGGCAACCGAGTCCCCAGCTTCCTCTACTGTGTCACATGCCCACAATCTTTGGTTGGTCGCGGCCGTGCAGCACGGCGCTTTAGGTCTTGCCGGTGCTGTTCTGTTGACGATCTTGACCGGCATTGTCCTCTGGCGGAAGCATAGGTGGAACGGCGCCGCTTTCTTCATAGCGCTAGCAGTTCTGAACACTTTTGACTACACGATGAATTTCCCGGGAGTATGGGTTCCCTTAATCATCGCCCTCCTGCTACCAGCGGGCATTTCGTTGGCGCAACCAAGAAGCAAAGGATAATCTGATTCCGAATGGCTGCTGCAACACATACCAGTCACTTGAGGCGCGGCTTCGCGTTCGCGGCCGGGCTGGGCTTCGCCGCCATCCCCACGGTCGGCCCCTTCTTAGCCATCCTGGCCTTCTTCACTGGACGCCTGGAGATTCAGCGTGCCGACGTCTTCTGGTGGGTATCTGGCCTACTCCTTTCCACGCCCCTCCTCGTTACGGGTCACCCGGCCGCGGCCGGACTCGCGTTCGCGCAAGTCCTCGCGATCTGGCTCATATACCGTTCCGCGACCGAGTTCCGTAAGAGCCTGAAGGACGACACCATTACCCGAGACATAGGCGCTGGCCTGGTTATGGGTCTAGGCATAACCCTGGCTCTCGGGCTCAGCCAGATGGGTGACTTCCGCTTTGACGCAGCCATCACCACGTTGGACGCCATCGCGTGGCGCACGCACCCCGCGCTGTTCGGTCACGCCATCCTGGTCCTGTCCGCGTTGCTAGCCGTGGTGGTGCCTTCAGCGCGCCTGCGCGTTGTGGCGCTAGCGCTCGGCGCTGTCGGGGTCGTGTTCTCCGGCTCGGGTGAGGCCGTGCTGGCGTGGTTGGTTGTTGCTATCGGCCTCCGCTTCGTTGGACGTAGAGGCAGCCGAGCAACGCGGCTTGCCGAGTGGGTCCTGATAGTTGCCATGGCTCTCCTTATGTCCGGGGTCGGTCAGTTCATCGGGATTGGTAGAACCGGTTTCCTCACGGAGTTCGCCCCTTCGCCGTCCGAAGAGAACCTGTTCCGAGGGACCGAAGTTCGGGCTGGGGACTGGTGGTTCCCGCTCGGTGTTGATTTCGTCGGTCAAGAGTTCACGTTCCTAGGTGAGCCCCGCATCGGCTTCACGGTTACAAAGGAGTGGGCCGAGCCGTGGGCAAGGTTGCAGCAAGCCGTAACGCTCACGCCAGGCGAGACCTACACGCTAAGCGCGGCAGTCCGGGCTGACCCGGCGCTTCAACCAGGTTTCGACGGTTGGGGTCGAGAATCCGCCGATGTCTCTCCCGCCAACCTGGCCGCCACGCTCGAAGGCGCGGTCCTCCGAACCTCGACCACCGGTGCTATCGCGGTCACCTCGTCGAGCGTTGTCTCTATCGACGACACCTGGCAGAGGCTGTTCGTTACGTTCAGGTTCGAGGGCGAGTCGCCTATCACCTGGTACGTGGGGGTTGTGCCAGACCGGTCGAGCGAAACCGGCGTTAGCATGCAGTTTGCGGAGCTACAGCTAACACCCTCTTACACCCTGTTGCCTTATCGCCCCGGCACGGCAACGCGCGGCGTCACGGACCTGCGCACGTCGCGCTTCCCCATCTGGCGTGACGCGCTTTCGGCCATAGGCCAGAAACCTCTGTTCGGCTGGGGGCCGGTGGGTCTTCCTGCAGCGGTCGACACCGTGCATCCGGACGAGGTTCTACTCCGCCCGGTCGGCTCGCACGCACACAACATCTTCCTGTCAGTCTGGGTCGAGCGAGGCTTCGTGGGGGTTCTGGGCATCGTCGGCCTGCTGGCCATGCTCTCGCTCAGGGCAATCCAGCAGAGGGACCGGGCTATTGCCGTAGTCCTGGCTGGCGTGTTCATTCTCAACTTGTTCGATTCAACGCTGTTATCGGCCGCGGTCATCTACCCGCTTGCTGCGGTGCTTGGCTGGCGGGCAGTTGGCCATCGGCAAGTAGCGAGTCATGAGACCGGGACGGGTAGCGCGCTGTTCACGCGCCTGGCCCTTGCTTTCACCGATTACATGGTGGCCCTTGCTGCATTGGGCGCGTCGTTCCTGCTGCTCCGTTCGTCCGCCCCGATTCAGGGGGAGCTAATTACGGCCGAGCTGATCTTGTACATCGCGTTCGCGTGGCCACTCCTGAACAGCGTGCTGGGGCAGTACCCGGGCTACGGCAGGCCCAGCTGGCAGGACCTGCAGTGGTCGATCCTGGCATCGCTTGGAGCTAGCGCCCTGGTCATCCTGGTGGGGGCCGTGCTTGGTGGAGTGGCTGAGTTGCCGCTGGGCTTCCTCGGGCTTACTACGGTTCTCGCGACCGTTGCTGCGCCCGTGGCTCGAGTGCTAACCAAGCTTGTACTCAGCAAGCTAAGGGTTTGGGGGCGAGCCGTCGTGGTGGTCGGACACGACGGGTCGGCCGACCGGATCGCTCAGATGCTCCTGCAACAGCCCCAGCTTGGGCTGCACCCGGTGGCGCTGGTTGACGAGAAGCCGTCCACCGGCACCCCAGTATTGAGTGGCGTTACGCGCGCGACGAGCATGACTCCTTCTGTAAGCCGCAGTGCGAACCACGTGATCGTCGTACCGGGCCAGGGCTCCAGCAGCACGACGCAGGAGGTCCTCAGCGCGGCCGGACGGACGGCTTTCAGGGTCGTGCAGGTTGTTCCCGACCTTATGTCGGTGCCCAGCACCGACGTGGTCGCCAAACCGCTCGGTCGAGCGCTCTCGTTGCAGGTCAGGAACAACCTCGCGTATGGCCACAACCGGTTCTACAAGCGTGCGTTCGACGTGGCGTTGGTGATTCTCGGCGCGCCGTTCGCAGTTCCGCTGGTTCTCGCCATCGCGGTGGCCATTCGCCTGGATTCGAAAGGTTCGCCGTTCTACAGCCAGCCTCGGGTTGGTAGAGACGGCAAGCTGTTCAAGGTTTGGAAGTTCCGCAGCATGGGGGTCGACGCCGATGAACAGCTCAAGACGCTACTTGCATCGAGTGAGGAAGCGCGTCGAGAGTGGTCTGAAACGCAGAAGCTCGTGAACGACCCGCGCGTAACAAGAGTGGGCCGCATCTTGCGCAAGACGAGCCTAGACGAACTGCCGCAGCTTTGGAACGTGGCGAAGGGCGATATGAGCCTGGTTGGGCCAAGGCCGATTATCGAGGCCGAGATCGAGAAGTACCAGGACGATTACCGGTACTACACCCAGGTCCGCCCCGGCATGACGGGAGCATGGCAAGTGTCGGGCAGGTCCGATACGTCTTATGAGTTTAGGGTCGACCTCGACACCTACTACGTGCGCAATTGGAACCTCTGGATCGACCTGGATATCCTCATCAAGACCGTAGGCGTTGTGCTCAAACGGGAGGGCGCCTACTAACTCGCCAGGGGGTACAGTAGCCCGAATGCCCGCCATGTCCGCCTCTGGTGCCAAACGCGCGCTTAGCGTCGTTAACGCCGTCTCCAAGCCCGTTTACTGGTTGTACGAACGGCGCCTCATGAGCGCCGTTACGGGCGGCGGCGCCATGCCCAAGCACATCGGCATCATCATGGACGGCAACCGCCGCTTCGCCCGCGCGGTCGGCCTGGACGTGAAGGCCGGGCACGACCACGGCGCCGGCAAAGCACGCGAGGTGCTCGACTGGTGCCTCGAGCTGGGCATCAAGCACGTGACCCTGTGGGGCTTCAGCACGGAGAACAAGGGCCGGGCACCCGACGAGGTGAGCCACCTCCACGAGCTGTTCGCGGCGCAGGCGCGCAGCCTGCTGAACGACGACCGCCTGCACGCCAACAAGGTTCGCGTGCGGGTAATAGGCGACATCGGCGACTTCCCCGAGTCGGCTAAGCAGGCGCTGCGCGAAATGGAAGAGGCCACCAAGGATTACGACGGCATGTCGGTCAACATCGCACTCGGTTACGGCGGGCGCGAGGAGATAGTGGACGCCGTGAAGAGCCTCCTCACGGACGAGGGCGCCAACGGCGCCACCGCCGCCGAGTTGGCCGAGCGCGTGAACGTTGAGGAGATAACTCGGCGCCTGTACACGGCCGGCCTGCCCGACCCTGACTTCGTCATCCGCACTTCGGGCGAGGTGCGGCTCTCCGGGTTCCTGCTGTGGCAGACTGCCTACAGCGAGTTCTACTTCTGCGACGCCAACTGGCCCGAGTTCCGCAAGGTCGACTTCTTGCGGGCGGTGCGGTCGTTCCAGGCGCGGGAGCGGCGGTTCGGGAAGTAGCCAGCCTTTCTAGGGGGATTTGCCTACATGCAAGACACCGAGTTCGTAGCAGTCATCATGGCCGGGGGCCAGGGCCAGCGCTTCTGGCCGCTCTCCACGCCCTCGCGCCCGAAGCAGTTCCTGGACCTCAGCCATAGCGGCCGCACGCTGCTGCAGTC
>Ga0172382_10001588_pt1 | contig 40420 bp, 34 predicted proteins | sample Leawel138RmetaG_FD_122245 | JGI IMG/M metagenome (GOLD analysis project Ga0172382, IMG submission 122245) | Leachate microbial communities from a municipal landfill in Southern Ontario, Canada - Leachate well 138R metaG | ecosystem: Engineered > Solid waste > Landfill > Unclassified | place... | reverse complement strand
GCGCAGCAGCTCGGCGGTCTCGGTGGGAGTCTTTCCGACCTTTACACCGGCGGCCTCGAGGGCTTCCTTCTTCGCCTGCGCGGTGCCCGCCGAGCCCGAAACGATCGCGCCGGCGTGGCCCATCGTCTTCCCTTCGGGCGCGGTGAATCCCGCAACGTAGCCGACGACCGGCTTCGTGACGTTCGCCTTGATGAACTCGGCCGCACGCTCCTCGGCGTCTCCGCCGATCTCGCCGATCATGACGATCGCCTTCGTCTCCGGGTCGGCCTCGAAGGCGGCGAGCGCGTCGATGTGCGTGGTGCCGATGATCGGGTCGCCGCCGATGCCGATCGCGGTTGAGAAGCCCAGATCACGCAGTTCGTACATCATCTGGTACGTCAGGGTGCCCGACTTGGAGACCAGCCCGATCGGGCCCTTCCCCGTGATCGTGGCGGGGGTGATTCCTGCGAGCGCCTCGCCCGGAGTGATGATGCCAGGACAGTTCGGGCCGATGATGCGCGTCTTTCCACCGGTTGCCTTCGCGTGTGCCCAGAGCTCTGCCGAGTCCTTCACCGGCACACCCTCGGTGATGATCACGAGCAGACCGATGCCGGCATCGATCGCTTCGATCGCCGCATCCTTCGTAAACGCGGGCGGCACGAAGGCGACCGAGACGTCGGCACCGGTCGCGGCCATTGCTTCCGACACCGAAGCGAACACCGGCAGTTCAACCTGCGCGCCCGAAGCGTCGGTGTGTGTGACCGTGGTACCGGCCTTGCGCGCGTTGACGCCGCCCACAACCTGGGTGCCCGATGCAAGCATGCGTGCGGTGTGTTTTGTCCCCTCGCCGCCGGTGATGCCCTGGACGATGACCTTGGAATCCTTGTTCAGGAAAATCGACATAGTTCTTGCTTCTTTCCTCGCGTCAGTCAGTCTCGGGATCAGCGGGCGTTCGCCAGCTCGGCGGCCTTGTCGGCGCCCTCGTCCATGGTGGCCGCCTGCACGACCAGTGGGTGGTTGGCGTCGTTCAGTATCCTTCGCCCTTCCTCGACGTTGTTGCCGTCGAGCCGCACGACGAGCGGCTTGTTCGCGGTGTCGCCGAGCTTCTCGAGCGCCCCGACGATGCCGTTCGCAACCGCATCGCAGGCGGTGATCCCGCCGAAGACGTTCACGAACACGGCCTTCACCTGCGGGTCGCCGAGGATGACGTCGAGCCCTGCTGCCATGACCTCCGCGGACGCACCTCCTCCGATATCGAGGAAGTTCGCGGGCTTCACGCCGCCGTGGTTTTCGCCGGCGTAGGCGACGACGTCGAGCGTCGACATGACGAGACCCGCACCGTTTCCGATGACCCCGACCTCACCGTCGAGCTTGACGTAGTTCAGGTCCTGCGCCTTGGCTTTGAGCTCGAGCGGATCCTCAGCGGACTTGTCCTCAAGCGCCTCGTGCTCGGGCTGACGGAAATCTGCGTTCTCGTCGAGCGAGACCTTGCCATCGAGCGCGACGATGTCACCGGCGCCGGTGAGCACGAGCGGGTTCACCTCGACGAGCGTTGCGTCCTCACCCGTGTAGACCTCGTAGAGCTTCTGGAAGACCGGCACGACCTTCCCGACGAGTTCCTCGGGGAAGCGCGCGGCGCGCGCGATCTCCTCGGCCTTGACCGCGTCGATCCCTGCGATCGGATCGATCTCGATCCGTGCGAGCGCTTCGGGCTTCTCGACTGCGAGCTGCTCGATCTCCATACCACCCTCGACCGAGCAGAGCGAGAGGTAGGAGCGATTCGCGCGATCCAGCAGCACCGAGAAGTAGAACTCTTCCTTGATGTCGGCACCCGCGGCGACCATGACGCGCTTCACGACGTGACCCTTGATGTCGAGCCCCAAGATTGCCTGCGCGGCGGCAAACGCCTCATCAGCGTTCTTTGCGACCTTCACGCCGCCCGCTTTGCCGCGGCCTCCGGTCTTCACCTGCGCCTTTACCACCACCACGCCGCCGAGCTTTTCCGCCGCGGCGCGCGCCTCTTCAGGCGTGTCCGCGACGATGCCGGCGAGCACCGGCACCCCGTATTGTTCGAATAGATCGCGTGCCTGGTACTCGTACAGATCCACGTACTGTCCTTTGCTCTGGAGGTTCGGCATCCGAGGCAAAACTGTCTCGATGTCGAGATAAATGTCGACCCGGCATAGTCTACCATCGGGCACCGTCTGCCACGGACCGCCCGCGTCGGTTCCCCATCTTTCGCACAGCCCGGATCATTATCATTGGAGTGAATGCACGATGCGAGAGAGGAGCCGTGGGTTTCTATGTCCGGAACTTCGAAACCAGATGGGCTCCGCGCCCGGAAGCGGCGGGCCACGGAGAACGCGATCGAGCTCTCTGCCGTGCGGCTCGCACTCAAACACGGTGTCGAAAACGTCACGGTCGAGGCGATCTGCGAGATGGCAGACATCTCACGGAGCACGTTCTTCAACTACTTTCCCGCCCGCGACTACGCCATCGTCGGACGCTCGATCACACTCCCTGACGGCACCGAGGCGTTCAGCGTCTTGGACTCGTGCCCGGACAACCTTCCCCTCGGTATCTTCCGGCTCACGTTCGCCTCGATCGGCCACAGGCACGTGAACGCGGAAGTTGCTCGTCTTCGAGCGCAGGTCATCACCGAACAGCCTGAGGCCCTGGGGCTCCTCATTTCCGCACAGCTCGAGTCGTCGTTCCAGCTCACCGCGATGGCTGCGGCGTGGCTGCAGGCGAACCCGGAACACGCGAGGCTCGAGTCGCCTCAACGCGAGGCGGTCTACGCTGTCACGCTCGTGAACGGAATGATGGCGTCACACATGGAGGAGTGGGCGAAGGCCGACGGCGACACGCTCGCGCAGGAGGAAGAGTTCCTCGACGCACTCGACGAGTACCGTCGGCTGCTGAGCGTCCCCGAGGGAGACTCCGGCGCCTGAACCGGTAGGCTTCAGCCCGCGCTACGAGTCCTGCTTCGTGATCGGTGCGAGCTTGACGAGCAGCTTGCGTTCCCCCACTGACTCGAAGACGACGTGAGCGACACGCTTCGATCCCGCGCCCGTCACCGCCGAGACGCGGCCTGCCCCGTAGTCGTCGTGCGTGATCCGATCACCGGGCAGAAGCTCGAGGTCGCTGTTGTCGCGCACGGCGCCGCCGATCATGTTCGGAAATCCACCGCCCGCCCGCTGCGCCTCCTTCGCGAGACGCTTGCGTTCGCGCCACTTATCGAGCGCGGATTCCATGTTTCCGCTCGCCGGCTCACTGACCGCTGCAGAGCCCGAGCTTCCGCCCGCGAAACTGACCGGCGAGTCGGTGCGCGAGCCGCGCCGGCCCGCGCCGCTTCCGCGCGGCGCGTTGAGTGCCCGCGACTGCGTCCCGCCTCGCCCCGTCACCTCGCCCGGCGACTGCCGCCAGTCAATGAGGTGTTCGGGAATCTCCTGGAGGAACCTCGACGGCATCGCCACTGAGATGTCCCCGAACGTCGCGCGGGTGGACGCGAGCGTGAGATAGAGCTGCTCTCGCGCCCTCGTGATCCCCACGTACATGAGGCGACGCTCCTCGCTGATGCCTCCGGCCTCATCGACCGACATTTGATGCGGCAGCAGGCCTTCCTCAACCCCGGTGATGAACACCGCTTTGAATTCGAGCCCCTTCGCCGTGTGCATCGTCATGAGCGAGACCGTGCCGCTCGAATCATCGAGGTCGTCTGCCGCGGCAACGAGACTCACCTCGGTGAGAAATGCGAGTAGTCCCTCTCCCGGCAAGCGCACGTCGAACTCGCGTGCGACCGCGATGAGTTCCTCGAGGTTCTCGGCGCGCGCGTCATCCTGCGGATCCCGGCGTTCGCGGAGCTTCTGGATCATTTCAGTCTCGTCGAGAATAAGCTTCAGCACCTCTGCGACGGGCGCGGGCTTCGCCTCGCTCGCCGAGTCATCGGTCGCGCCTCCGCCCACCGCCATCCGGGCCGCACGGTCGAGCAACGCGCCGAGCTCGCGCACCGTCGTCCGGAGCTTCGGCCCGAGCGCTGCGACCTCGTCGGCGCGGAGCATCGCCTCGACGAACGAGAGCCCCTCGGACTCCTGGAAGTTTGCGAGGTGCGCCTCTGCCATCGGCCCGATCCCTCGTTTCGGGGCGCCAATCAGACGAGACCAGGCGATCGGGTCGTACGGGTTCGCGAGCGTCGTGAGGTACGCCATCGCGTCCTTGATCTCAGCGCGTTCGTAGAACTTCGTCCCTCCGAGCACCCGGTAGGGCACCGCCGAGCGGATCAGCAGCTCCTCGAGCGCGCGCGTCTGCGAGTTCGTGCGGTAGAAGACCGCGATGTCGCTGTAAGCAACACCGGAACGATGCAGCTGTTCGATCTCCTCGGCGACAAATCGTGCCTCGTCGTGCTGCGAATACCCGGTGAAGCCGATGATCTTCGCGCCATCGCCCGCGGTCGTGAAGAGCTGCTTCTCCTGACGGTCGAAGTTGTTTCCAATCACAGCGTTGGCCGCCGAGAGGATGTTCTGAGTCGAACGGTAGTTCTGCTCGAGTTTCACCACCTCGGCGCCGGGAAAGTCGCGCTCGAATTCGACGATGTTGCGAATGTCGGCACCCCGGAACGCGTAGATCGACTGGTCCGAGTCGCCGACCACGGTGAGGGACGCCGCGGGGATCCGCCCCTCGGCGTCCAACTCCTGAGCCCTTGCGGGCGGCGCGAGCGCTGCCACCTGCCCGGGCGCAACGGGCCGAGTCAGCTCGCGTATGAGTGAATACTGCGCGTGGTTCGTATCCTGGTACTCGTCGACGAGAATGTGGCGGAACCGACGCTGATAGATCGCCGCCACATCGGGATGCGCGCGGAAGAGCTGCACCGTCTGCCCAATGAGATCATCGAAGTCGAACGCGTTGGCTCGCCTGAGCTCGTTCTGATACATGGCGAAGATCTCGACAAAGAGCCGGTCGCGCGGATCGTTCTCGTTCATCGTCGCCCGGTAGTCGTCCACGTCGGTCAGCTCGTTCTTGAGCCGCGAGATCTTCCCGCCCGCATTGGCGGGAGTGAACCCGTAACTGTCGGCGTCGAGCTCTTTGATGATCCGTTTCAGCAGCGCGCGTGAGTCGGCTGAGTCGTAGATCGTGAATCCGGCAACGTAGCCGAAACGCTCCGACTCGCGACGCAGAATACGCACACAGGCCGAGTGGAACGTAGACACCCACATCCCCTCGACGCCGGCACCGAGCAGCCCCTCGAGCCGCTCCCGCATCTCCGCGGCGGCCTTGTTCGTGAAGGTGATCGCGAGGATCTGGCTCGGCCACGCCTCCCGATCCCTGATGAGTTGTGCCACACGGTGTGTCAGCACCCGAGTCTTACCCGATCCCGCCCCGGCGACGATGAGCAGTGCCGGGCCTCGTGCCGTCACCGCGCGCGCCTGCGCGGGGTTCAAGCCATCGAGCAGGGAGTCCGGGGTCCCCTCGCTCACGCCGTTCCCGCCCGGCCCGAATCCGCCGATAGGGATCCCCGAAGGATCCAGAAGTTCGAAGTCGTTCATCGCCGTCAAGTCTAGGACCCGCGTCTGACACGCGGGATGGACCAGAATGGACGCATGTCCGCTCTGCCCTCACCGCGTCAATCAGTTCTCGTCTTCGCAACGGGCGGCACCATCGGCATGCGCGACACGGAGAGCGGCCTCACCCCCGACCCCGACTTCCCCGAGGTCCTCGCCGACCTCGTCGAACACCTGTGCGCGCCACTCGGCGCCGACCACCGCGTCAATCAGCTCCTCCCCGCGATCGACAGCGCCAACGCCGACACCGACACCGCCCCGCGCATTGCTCGCGCCGTTACCGCACGGGTCCGCACGCAACGCCCCCGCGGCGTCGTCATCACCCACGGCACCGACACGCTCGCCTACACCGCCTCGCGGCTCGCATTCGAGCTCGCCGGCATCGGGGCCCCCGTCATCCTCACCGGCAGCCAGCTCCCCCACGGTGCCCCCGGCACCGACGCGTTCGACAATCTTTCGCTCGCGATCCGTGCTTCACTCCGTGCCGCACCCACGGCCCCGGTGTCGATCGCTTTTGGCGGCAAGCTCCTCCCTGCCGTCCGAAGCACCAAGCACGACAGCCGTTCCTTCGAGGCGTTCCGTGCGGAATCAGCGCTCGCGACGGGTGCCGAAGGGGTGCCGACCCTGCAGGGCGAAGACGCTCCAGGTCGCCCCGCTCGCGTCCTCTCGTTCCGGTTCACCCCGGCGGTCACCGCGGCCGACCTGCGCGCCTTCGCTGCGGCAGGCCCCGACGGTCTCGTGCTCGAGTGCTACGGCAGCGGCAACGCCCCGACGGCCCGCCCGGGCATGCTTGGAGCGCTCCGCGAGCTCTGCGATCGGATACCCGTCGTCGCGATCACGCAGTGCGCGACAGGCGGCGTCGATCTCGCCCGCTATGCGGTGGGGCGCGAACTCGCGGCGACCGGGGTGATCGACGGCTCAGATCTCACCCTCGAAGCGGCGACCTCAAAACTCGGCTTCCTCCTCGACCGGGGGTGTGCCGGCGACGAGCTGCGATCCCTCATGGAACGCAACCTCGTGGGCGAACTCACCGCGCGCTGATCACCCCTCGTGGTGCGCGGCGCGGGCCGCAACGCCGAGATCGGGGTGATCGACGAAGATCCCGTCGACCCCGGTCGAGAGCACGGTCGCGAACTCCGACCGCCAGTCCCCCCACTCGGCAACGTCACGATTGGAACGCCGCTCACTGGTGAGGTACCGGTTCTCGGGGCGAAGCGTCCACACGTAGACGACAAGCCCGCGTGCGTGGGCGCGGGCGACGAGGTCCGTTCCGAGCAGATCGCGCTTGGCCACGCTGATGCCGTGCACCCGCGTGGCCAGCAGGTCGAGACCCGCATCGCTCCGATACCACGCGTACGGGCGACGGCGGCGGCCAGTGACCGGCTCATCGGCCGGTGCCCCCGCGTGCTCGGTGAGGAACACGAGCCGCGCGGGAAGCTCCGCGTCGCGCACACGATCCAGCGCCCCGAGTTCGAACGCTTCGATAACGAGGCGGTCCGGGCGCGCACCCCACCCCGCCGCGGCGAGTTCCTCGATCATCAGCGCCACAAGATCGATCCCGAGGCCGAGAAAATACTGCGCGTGCTTGATTTCGACGACGATGCCGATGTCGCGGCCCTGCCGCTCACTCTCGGCGTCGATAATTGCGAGCACGTCTCGCAAGCGAAGAATCGGCTCCCGCCCGTCAAACGCTCGGTTCCCGGCTCTGAGATCGGGCAGACGTTCGCGACAGCGCAGCGTGCTGAGTTCTGCCCACGTGAAATCCTCGGTGAACCATCCCTCATGACGCACGCCGTCAACCATCTTTGATGTGCGACGCGCAGCGAACTCCGGCCGGTCAGCCACGTCGGTCGTGCCAGAAATCTCGTTCTCGTGGCGGACGACGAGCACCCCGTCACGTGTCGCAACAATGTCGGGTTCGACCGCGTCCGCGCCCTGCTCGCAGGCGAGCTGATAGGCCGATGCGGTGTGCTCGGGCCGGTAGCCGGAGGCCCCTCGGTGTCCGATGACGAGCGGTCGCGCAGGCATGCCCCCAGCATACGGTGCAGCACCGCGCATGGCCCTGAGACGATGCCCGGCGAGGGATCCCTCGCCCTGCGCGAAATCACAGCCGATCGCGGCATGCATTCCGATACGCTGGAAACGTCCCCCAACCACCCGGCCCATACGCCAGGAGAGGATTTCCGACGCATGAGCAACCCCGCACTCAGCCGTAACCCGGCGCTCAACGGTAAGACCATGAGCGCCGACGAGCTGCGCCGCATCTATGACCAGCCGGCTGCGCAGACGCAGCGACCGGGCGTCGATCAACCCGTCGCCGACGCAGGCTTCGGCGGGCAGCAGCCTCCCGTCATCACGCCGTCCGACCGCCCCATGACGTACGAGAACACCATTTCCAAGACGGTGATGCTGTTCCTCATCGTGCTCGTGTTCGGTGCCGTCGGTTGGTTCGTGCCCGTGCTCGCACTGCCGGCAGCGATCGTCGGCCTCGTGCTCGGCCTCGTCAACTCGTTCAAGAAGGAGCCGAGCGTTCCGCTCATCGTGCTCTACGCCGTCTTCCAGGGCGTCTTCCTCGGTGGTATCTCCGGCATCTTCGAAGCGCGGTGGTCGGGCATCGTATCGCAGGCCATCATCGGCACCCTCGCCGTATTCGGTGTCACGCTGCTCCTCTTCCGCAGCGGCAAAGTGCGCACGAGCCCCCGCATGAACAAGATCTTCATGATCGCGATCTTCGGCTACCTCGCCTTCTCCGTCGTGAACCTCATCCTCATGTGGACGGGCGTGAACTCCGACCCGTGGGGCATGCGCGGTGCCACGATCTTCGGCATCCCCCTCGGCCTCCTCATCGGCGGCCTCGCGGTGCTCCTCGCCGCATACTCGCTCGTCATGGACTTTGAGCTCATCCAGAACGGCGTGAAGAACCGCGTCCCCGAGAAGTGGGCCTGGTCGGCAGCGTTCGGCCTCATGGTTACGCTCATCTGGCTGTACGTCGAGATCCTGCGCATCCTCGCGATCCTCCGCGGCGACTAAGCGCCACATGCAGAAAGCGCCGGGACCCTACGGGGTTCCGGCGCTTTCTGTTTCACGCAATGAGCGTGGTGGGGAACAGGCAAGGGAGTGGGGTCGCCTCAGTCTTCGCCAACGTGCACCTTGGGAGCGAACGTGTACGTCGGGGCATCACCCCCATGTGCACACTCACACCCAGGGTGCACACTCACGGGAACCGCTCACGTGGTCGAGTGCCACGTGAGAACGTAAGCTACCGGCCGAGGCCGAGACGGCCTCGGAGTGAGCGGGAAACGCCCAGAAATGGGCGTTTCCTATCCGCTCACTCCCACTCGATCGTCCCGGGTGGCTTCGAGGTCACGTCGAGCACGACCCGGTTCACATCCGGCACCTGGTTCGTAATGCGGTTCGAGATACGCGAGAGCACGTCATAGGGAACGTGGGTCCAGTCCGCCGTCATCGCGTCCTCGGAGGACACCGGGCGCAGCACGATCGGGTGCCCGTACGTACGTCCGTCGCCCTGCACGCCAACCGAGCGCACATCCGCGAGCAGCACCACCGGGCACTGCCAGATCTCCTCGTCGAGGCCTGCCGCTGTGAGCTCCTCACGCGCGATCGCGTCAGCCTCACGCAAGATCTCGAGGCGATCTCGGGTCACCTCGCCGACGATGCGGATGCCGAGCCCCGGCCCAGGGAAGGGCTGCCGCCCCACAATCGCCTCGGGAATCCCGAGTTCACGCCCGATCGCCCGCACCTCGTCCTTGAACAAGGTGCGCAGCGGCTCGATGAGCTCAAAGTCGAGATCCTCGGGGAGCCCGCCTACGTTGTGGTGCGACTTGATGTTCGCGGTGCCGGAGCCGCCGCCCGATTCAACGACATCGGGGTACAGGGTGCCCTGCACGAGGAACTTCACCTTCTCCCCCGACGCCTTCGCCTCCGCGACGAGGTCAAGCTGCACCTGCTCGAATGCGCGAATGAACTCCCGCCCGATGATCTTGCGCTTCTGCTCCGGGTCGGTGACGCCCTCGAGATGCCCGAGGAACGTGTCCGCCGCGTCGACCGTGATGAGGTGCACGCCCGTCGAGGCGACGTAGTCGCGCTCAACCTGTTCCCGCTCGCCCTTCCGCAGCAGTCCATGATCCACAAAGACCGCGGTCAGCTGATCGCCGATCGCCTCGTGCACGAGCGCGGTCGAGACCGCGGAATCCACTCCGCCTGACAGCGCCGAGATCACCCGGGCATCGCCGACCTGTTCGCGGATGCGCGCAACCTGCTCCGCGATGACGTTCCCGGCGGTCCAGTCGGCGGCGATGCCCGCGACCTCGTGTAGGAAGTTCTCGAGCACGCGCTGCCCGAAGTCCGAGTGCTTCACCTCGGGGTGCCACTGCACGCCGTACATCTTCTTCTCGGGTGAACCGAACGCCGCAACCGGGGTGACCGACGTGCGTGCGAGCACCTCGAATCCCTCGGGTGCCCGCTGTACGGAGTCACCGTGACTCATCCAGACCTGCTGCTCAGCCGGCTGACCACCGAGGATCGTTCCCCCGTCGCCGACGATCGTCGCTTCCGTCGCCCCGAACTCGCGGTCGCCCGTACGCGCAACCTCGCCGCCGAGCGCGCGAGCCATCACCTGGAAGCCATAGCAGATGCCGAATACCGGAACACCCAGCTCGAAGATCTCCTCGTCGAGTCTCGGCGCTCCATCCTCGTAGACGGATGAGGGGCCGCCGGACAGCACGATGCCGAGCGGCTGCTTCTCGCGCACCTCGGCCGCGGTGATCGTGTGCGGAACGAGCTCTGAGTACACGCCCGCTTCGCGGACGCGGCGCGCGATCAGCTGCGCGTACTGCGCGCCGAAATCGACCACGAGAACGGGTCGATACCCGGTGTCGGGTTGTGTTTCCTGTGACGCCATAACGGTGAAGTCGGCCTTTCGGTATTTACGCGGGTCGGTCCGCTGAGGATGATGTGGAGGTGTTCGCGGCCGTGTCCGGCTCCGCTGGCTCGGCGTCCTCACGCGACGCGAGGAAGGCGTTCACCTCGCGCACAATGCGAGCTTCGAGGAAGAACGACAGGAACGGGATCACGCCGCCGAGGGCGAGCAGGATGAAGCGCCAAAAGTTCCACCGCATCGGGCTCCACAGCAGGAAGTCGGAAATGAGGTAGATCACGTAGAACCAGCCGTGCGCGATGAGGAACGCGCGGAACAGGTCGAAGCCCTCGGGCCGGAACTCCGCCTCGATCCCTTCCTCGGGAATCGGTTCGAAGCGTGCAAAGCCGTCGGGGGTGAAGAGATAGAGCTGCACGCCGAAGGCGTACTTCATGATCATGACCGCGCACAGCAGCAGCAGCATCACACCGGTCACCACCGAGGTGACCTTATAGATGTTGAGCGCCGTGCGGATCCGGGGGTAGTCGGACGGCTTGGGCTCGAGCTTCATGCTCACCATTCTATTCCTCGGCCTCCTGGGCTTTTTCCTGCAGCAGCTTGAGTTCGTGTTCCTTCTCCCAGGCGTCGCGCACCAGGCGATACCAGAGGAACACGGCGAACCCTGCGAACACGACCCACTCGATCGCGTAGAAGACGTTGAGCCAGTTCACGGCCTCGGGTGGTTCGGGCGCCACCGAGTCGATTGCTTCGAGCCCCGCAGAGTCGAGCAGCTGCGCGCTGTCACCTTCGGGGTGCAGCACGAGATATCCGGCATACGTTGGACCGTCGACCTCGGACCACAAGTTCACGAGCTGCGCGGGCGCCATGTTCGTGATGAGCGAGTGATCCTCCCCCGGCGCCGGCACGTCGATTCCCTCGGTGGGCATGAATCGTCCTTCGAGCTCGAGCGGCGCGGTGAACCCCGGCGTGGCCGCGAGTTCTGCAGCCGCGGACTCGGCCAACGCGGGATCGGCGGCCCAGCCGATGGCGACGGCGAGGTGGGATCCCTCATCTGTCACGAGATGCCCCGTCACCCAGGCACCCAGTTCGCCGCCGTTCTCGCGCGGTGCGACGATCTCCAAGTCGCGGCCGTTGAAGGTTCCTGCGGTGTCGACAACGGCGCCGGCGGCGGCCTCCATCACCGCTTCGCCCGCCGCGGCGACGTCGGTGAGCGGCTGCAGGGTTTCGAACTCCGCGGTCTCGATGATGTCAGTGCGGATCGCGTTGTCCATCTGCCAGCGTCCGAGCCAGGCGAACACCCCCGCAACCACGAGCGCAAGCAGCAGGGCGAGCAACCACTGCGGCCGCCGCGCGACCGCCGCGATCGTCGGGTCCCCAAGATACTCTGGGCGCCGCGACGCAGTCTTCTCCTCAGACAAGATCAGCGCTCGGTGTGGACGACACCGACGCGCTGGAACTCCTTGACCTCGGAGTAGCCGGTCGTCGCCATGGCGCGGCGCAGCGCGCCGATCAGGTTGGCGCTGCCGTCGGCGATGTGTGCCGGCCCGTTGATGATTTCCGCGAGCGGCGCCACCTGCTCAACTCTGATGCGGCGCCCGCGCGGCAGATCCTCATGGTGGGCTTCTTGCCCCCAGTGCCAGCCGCGACCCGGCGCATCGGATGCGCGAGCGAGGCCCGTGCCGAGCATGACCGCATCAGCGCCGCAGGCGATCGCCTTCACCATGTCTCCCGAGCTGCCGAGCCCGCCGTCGGCGATCACGTGAACGTAGCGGCCACCCGACTCGTCGAGGTAGTCGGTGCGCGCACCCGCGACATCGGCGATGGCGCTCGCCATTGGTGCGCGAATGCCGAGCGTGACCCGCGTCGTCGACGAGGCTCCCCCGCCGAAGCCGACGAGCACGCCCGCGGCGCCAGTGCGCATGAGGTGCAGCGCGGACTGGTATGTTGCCGCGCCGCCCACGATGACCGGCACGTCGAGCTCGTAGATGAACTGCTTGAGGTTGAGCGGCACCCGCCCGGGTTCCGCCACGTGCTCGGCGGATACCGTGTTGCCGCGGATCACGAACAGGTCGACCCCGGCGTTCACCACGGTCTCCGTGTACTCGGCGGTGCGGTGCGGCGAGAGGGCACCGGCGACGGTCACCCCGGCGTCGCGGATCTCACCGAGACGCGCGGCGATGAGGTCCGGCCGGATCGGCACCGCGTACAGCTCGCGCATGCGCTTCACCGCGGCGACCTCATCCTCGATCTCCGCGAGCGCTTCGAGCAGCGGTTCGGGCTCCTCGTGCCGCGTCCAAAGCCCCTCGAGGTTCAGCACGCCGAGACCGCCGAGGCGACCGAGCTCGATCGCGCTCGCCGGCGACATGACCGAGTCCATCGGGGCGCCGATCACGGGAATCTCGAAGTTGAATGCGTCGATCGACCAGGCGGTCGACACGAGCTCGGGATCGCGGGTGCGCCGGGTCGGCACGATGCCGATCTCGTCGAATGCGTACACGCGACGGGCGCGCTTGCCGCGCCCGATCTCGATCTCGTTGCTCACGATCACGTCCGTTTCTGGGCGCCCGATGGCGCCGCGTGGTGGGCGCTGCTCAGCGCTTGTAGTTGGGTGCCTCGACGACCATTTGCACGTCGTGTGGGTGCGATTCCTTCAGACCCGCAGGGGTGATCCGAACGAACTCGCCGCGCTCCTTGAGCTCGGTGATCGAGCGCGCACCCACGTAGAACATCGACTGGCGCAGTCCACCAATCATCTGGTGTGCGACGGCGTGCAGCGGACCACGGTAGGGCACCTGTCCCTCGATGCCCTCGGGAATGAGCTTCTCATCGCTCGGCACATCGGCCTGGAAGTAGCGGTCCTTCGAGTAGGAGGTGCGCTCCCCTCGGGTCTGCAGCGCACCGAGGGATCCCATCCCCCGGTAGTTCTTGTACTGCTTGCCGCCGACAAAAACGAGATCTCCGGGGCTCTCATCGGTGCCCGCGAGGAGCGACCCCATCATGACTGAGGAGGCGCCCGCGACGAGTGCCTTCGCGATGTCGCCGGAGTACTGGAGCCCACCATCAGCGATCACCGGAATACCGGCCGGAGTTGCGGCCTTCGCAGCCTCGTACACAGCGGTGACCTGGGGCACTCCGACGCCCGCGATCACACGGGTCGTGCAGATCGAGCCGGGGCCGACGCCCACCTTCACCGCGTCTGCGCCGGCGTCGACCATCGCCTTCGCACCGGCGTAGGTGGCGACGTTGCCGCCGATCACGTCCACCCCCGCGAAAGCACTATCGCCCTTGATCTTCGCGATGATGTCGAGCACGCCCCTGCTGTCGCCGTTCGCAGTGTCGACGACGAGCACGTCGACGCCCGCGTCAAGGAGAGCGCCGGCGCGCTTCCAGGCGTCGCCGAAGAACCCGACGGCCGCGCCCACGCGCAGACGCCCCGAGTCATCCTTCGTCGCGTTCGGGTACTGCTCTTCCTTGTCGAAATCCTTCACTGTGATGAGGCCCGTGAGTCGACCGTCGCCGTCGACGAGGGGAAGCTTCTCGATCTTGTGCGTTCGGAAGATCTCCGCAGCATCCTCCCGGGCGATCCCTGTCGGAGCCGTGATGAGCGGCATCGGGGTCATCGCGTCGGCAACCCGGATCTGCGTGCGATCCTTCGGGTCGATGAAGCGCATATCGCGGTTCGTGATGATGCCGAGGAGGATGTCGTTCGAGTCGACTACGGGGAGCCCGGAGACCCGGTACTCGCCGCAGAGCGCATCCACCTCGGCGACGGTCGCGTCAACGGTGGTGGTGACGGGGTTCGTGATCATGCCCGCCTCGCTCCGCTTCACGCGGTCGGCCATCTCCGCCTGATCCTGGATCGAGAGGTTGCGGTGCAGGATACCGAGACCACCGTTGCGCGCCATGGCGACGGCCATGCGCGTCTCGGTGACGGTGTCCATCGCCGCCGAGATGAGCGGGATGCCGAGCCTGATGCGCTTCGTCAGCTGGGTGGACGTGTCCGCCTCGCTCGGGATGACGTCGGTGTGCGCGGGGAGCAGCAGCACGTCGTCGTAGGTCAGACCGGTGAACGCAAAGGGATCACGCTGTTCCATGGCACCTCAATCTTGAGTCGTCGAAGACGTCCGGAAAGTCGCGGGGGTGCCCGATCGAGGCCCCGCGTCGTATCTCAGTCTAAATGAACAGCGCTGGTATTCGGCTCAGCGCTCGGCGAACGCCGCAGCTGCAGGACCATCTCCGTGATGAGGATCGTGAGTGCGCACCAGACCGCGACGAAACCGACCCAGCGACTCACGGGCATCGCCTCGTGCATCACGAAGTAGCCGAAGAGGAACGTGAGGATCGGAGTGATGAACTGCAGGAAGCCGATATACGAGAGCGGAAGCCTACGCACGGCCTCACCGAAGAGGGAGAGAGGGATCGCCGTCAGCACTCCGGAGCACAGCACGAGCACCGAGATCCCTGGGCCGAAGGTGAACGCATTCACACCGACGCTTCCCGCGACCACGACGAGCTGCACGACCGCGAGCGGAGAAGTGACGAGCGTCTCCACGGTGAGCCCTGTCACGCCATCAATCGCCTCTCCGGCCTGCTTGTGCACCGCACCGTAGAGGGCAAAGGTGATCGCTAGCCCGAGCGCGATCCACGGGAAGGAGCCGTAGGCGACCGCGGCGATCAGGACCCCGACGGCGGCGATCGCGACGGCGATCCACTGCAACCGGGTGAGCCGCTCCCGCCGCACGACGACGCCAATCAAGATCGTGAAGAGAGGGTTGATGAAGTAGCCAAGCGCCGTCTCGATGATGTTCCCCGTCATGACACCGAGGATGAAGATCTGCCAGTTCACATAGAGCAGCACTCCCGAAAGCGTGTACCAGCCCAGCACTCGCGGCGACCTCAAGACGTGCCGCACTCTCCCCCAGCCGCGCATCACCGTCACGAGCAGCGCGCAGAAGAGCAGCGTCGTCGATACTCGCCATGGCACGACCTCGAAAGGACCGACCATCTCGATCAGTGTGAAGAAAACGGGGAAGACGCCCCAGCTCAGATACGCACCAAGGCCGAAGGCAAGCCCCGCGCGCGTTCGACCGCTCTGCTCCCCGCGCAATCGCATGCCACCGGCTCCGTCTCTCGTGCTTCCGATTCGGCCGCTCGAGTCCGCGGCTGCCCGACTCCGCCGACGGGTCTCGTACCGCTCAACGCAGGGGTTGAACGCGGGGGCGGACCGCTTCAGCCTAGCGTCCGACCCGCCGATAGCTCGCCGTCCCCTTCACACTTCGCCGGAAGCTTGCTTCACTGGAGGGTGTACCGCAACCGCAACGGAGCAGGAGGGATACACCAATGCGCCGGAGTACGACGTCGAGGGCCACCGCGCACTCGTTCGCCTCGATCTCGATCGCCGCAACTTTTCTCACGGCGGTTGGGGCGGCAGCGACGGTCCTGGCGCTCGTCGTCATCTGGGGGCTCAGGTTGCTGGGCGGGCATGACGTTTACGTCAGCGGGCTCGGCGCGGAGGGGATGCCCACGGCGCCGGCGTTCAATCTCTTCCTCGGAGTGCTCGGTGGTGGCGGTCTCGCGATTGCGCTCGGCGGGCTCGTCCGCGTGTATCTCGAACCGCGGCTACGGGCGACGAGTGGCGTTCGCGGAGTCGCCGAAACACTCGCCTGGCCGACGCTGGCGCTCGCTAGCGCGTGCTTCGTTCTCGCTTCCGTCACACCGTGCTCGACGGGCTGCCCGGTGCCAGGAAGCGCCTCGTTCACCACCGCCGACGCGCTTCACCTCTCGGCCGCGATCACCGGCTTCGTGCTCGTGTGCGTCGCGATGCTCCTCGTCGTGTGTACGACCCTCTCGCTTCGTGAGCGCGGTGTTGCCGCGTTCTCGCTCGCCGGGGTCTCCGGTACCTCGGCGAGCGGCGGTCTTCTCGCGCTCGCCGGGGCTGGCGCCGGGGTCGGGGCTCTGCTCGAGTTCGCCGCGATGACACTCGGAGTGCTCTGGGCTGCCGTGCACGCCGCCACCCGACGGTCAACGAACGGAAACCTTACACAGCGGATCTCGCGACTGGCCCCGGAACGCGGTCGAGCCCGCCGATCACGTGGATCAGCGGGCTCGACTGTAGAACTCAGAGCTGTAGAACTACAAGCTGTGGAGCTTACGAAGTCCTAGCGCTCGACGATCGCGAGGATGTCGCGAGCCGAGAGCACGAGGTAGTCGTCGCCACCGTACTTGACCTCGGTGCCGCCGAACTTCGAGTAGATCACCACGTCGTCCACGGCGACGTCGAGGGGGATGCGGGTGCCGTTGTCGGACACGCGGCCCGGACCCACGGCAACGACCTTGCCCTCCTGCGGCTTCTCCTTGGCGCTGTCCGGAATCACCAGACCCGAAGCGGTGGTCTCTTCCGCCTCGACCTGCTTGATGACGATACGATCCTCGAGCGGCTTAATGGCTACCGACACGGTTGACCTCTTTCCAATGACGAAGTTGACTCTCGCGCCCGATCACCTCGATCGGGCTCTGCTGCAAAGTCTATGGCGACCGCTAGCACTCTCGCAAGGCGAGTGCCAACGAATTGGTTCGGGATCGCCGATGGCGAACGTGGGCGCGCGATTCCACGGTATGGGATACTTGCCGCATGTCGTCCCTTCCCCCGCAGGACCAGCCGACCAGCCCGCCGCAGTATTCCGCGCTTCCCTACGCTGCGACGCAGGCTCCCACCGACACGCACTGATCGTGAACAGCGAGCCCTCCGGCGCCCTGCCCGGCTGGACTGAATTGCTGAGCGGGCGCGGCCTCGATCTGCTCCGCGTCGCCGAAGCCGACCTCGAAGCAGGCGTCGACAGCGCCGCCGTCGGCGCGTCGCTTCGTCGAGACGGCGTCACGGCGGACGAGGTCGCGGCGATCCTCACCCAGGCCGATCTGCGCCGTCGGGCCGTCACGAAGTTCGGTCCCCTCGCCGGCCGGCTCCTCTTCACTCCCGCCGGGCTCGAGCAGGCGACTCGCGCAGCCGTCGCGCGGCTCCACGCCGCACGATTCGCGGCGGCCGGCTGCCGAACCGTCGCCGACCTGGGCTGCGGCATCGGCGCGGAGTCGCTCGCACTCGTTGCTGCAGGGATCCACCCCGTCGACGTCGAGATCGATCCCTTCACCGCGGCGATCGCCCGGCACAACCTCACCGCAGTGGGCGCCCCACCCGAGGTGATCGTCGGCGACGTCGAACGGCTCTCGCTCCCCGCCGACGTGGACGGAGTCTTCCTCGACCCCGCCCGCCGTACCGCGGGTCACCGCGACACCCGCCGCATCGCCTCCCCCGACGACTACTCGCCGTCACTCACCACCGCCTTCCAGTACGGCGACCACCTGCCAACCGGCGTGAAACTGGGCCCCGGCCTCGATCGCGACCTCATCCCGCCCACGAACCCGGTGCGACGAGTCGAAGCGCAATGGATATCCGTGAACGGCCAGGTTGTCGAGCTGGGAATATGGTTCGGCGCCGTCGCACGCCCCGGCGTCGGCCGGTCGGCGCTCGTGCTGCGCGGCCCCGTGGACGGCGACGGCGATCCGGCCGCGCACGAACTCACCGCCCCCGAGGATGCGACCGACGCCGCGGCTCGCTCGCTCGGCGAGTTCCTCTATGAGCCCGACGGAGCCGTGATCCGCGCTCGTTTGATCGGGGTGCTCGCAGGAGAGATTGGCGCGGGAATGCTCGACTCTCGCATCGCCTACCTCACCGCGGATCGATACACGCTGACCCCGTTCGGCTCCGCCTTCCGGGTGCTCGAGGAGCTGCCCGTCAAGGAGAAGGCACTACGGCGAGCACTCGCTGACCGAGGAATCGGCCGCCTCGAAATCAAAAAGCGCGGCGTCGCCGTCGACCCCGCCGCGCTCAGGCAGCGGTTGCGGCTCCGCGGCCCCGAGGAAGCCACGTTGATCCTCACCCGCTTCGGAGATCGACACCGGGCGCTGCTGGCGGAACGCTGCGGCCAGTCACCTACCGCTCCTGGGTGAGGTCGAGGAGGCCGCGTAGCCCCTCCGCCCACAGCCCCCGCCACCAGGCCATGTCGTGGCCTCCCGCGAACTCGATCGCCCGATGCGAGTGCGGCAGTTCTGCCAGGGCCCGCCCGAGGGCGCGGTGCGGCTCGAGCAATCGCCCCTCGGCACTCCCCACTGTTGTGACGATCCGCAGCGGCTCCACCGCCCGCTCGGCGCGACCGACGAGGCCGTCTTGCCACAGCGACGCCGACTGGCTGAGCACCTTCCCCACCCGGTCGGAGTGCTCGAACGCGGTTTTCAAGGCGGTCAGCCCCCCGAGGCTCTCCCCTGTCACGATGATGTCAGCGCGGTCGGTGGAACTCCCCAACCGCTCACGCGCCCACGGCAGCACGGATTCGACGAGCTCCGCGCTCAGCCCGCCGTCGATGCCGCACTCCGCCTTGCGCTGCTCGGCATCACCGGTGTCGACGAGCACGAGGTCTGGCACGCGGATCACTCCCGCTGCTGCGAGCGCGTCGATCTGCCGGGCCGCATACCCGGATCTCTGCCAGGCCTGACCGTCGAGCACCAGCACGAGCGGGCGGCCGGCTGCATCTGCTCCGGGAGGCCGGTGCACCCACGCCCGGCGGCCCTCCGGCGTCCGCGCCGGGGCGGTTTCGCCGCTGACGGTCGTGGAGAGTTCAAGCCAGGGCTGCGGGGTCGCACCCGGGAGCGCCGCCACCGAGGCACACCCCGCGAAGGTGTAGGTCATCTCGGGATTGCGGGGGTCCAGGCTTCCCCGCTCGCGCACCGTCCGCATCGCCCACCTCGGGTCCATGCAGTTGATCTCGGTGAAGCCGGCCCTGTCGAGCGGCAGCAGAGTGTAGCTCCCCCGCCAGGCCGATTCGAGGTCGAAGGTCCGGTACCACACGTCCGTGCCCGCGACCCGGTGCATCACGCTGTCCGCGACACTCGCGGTGAGACGGTTCGCCTCGAGCAGCACCGCGTGCGCGTCAGCGTCGCGCCACAGGAAGGTGACGCGCAGGGTCGCGGATCCCTCGCGCGGCTCTTCTACGATCGGGGAACGCGAGCCCGGTCCCTCCCAGAACGTTACGGTGAGGCGCTGCCGCTCCTGCGGCCCGGCCGAGCGCACCGCACGTTCGAGTCGCGCGATCTGTGTGGCGACAGCTGCAGGCTCCACGCTCGTTCAGCCCACCTGTATCTCGGTGACCGGCAGCGTCGAGTCCGCGCCGAAGTCGAGCCCCGACGGCGTGCGACCGGCCGCCATGAGCTGTGCGCCGAGCGAGGCGATCATGGCCCCGTTGTCGGTGCACAGCGAGAGCGGCGGCACCCGCAGTTCGACACCGGCCGCTGCGGCGCGCTCGGCAGCAAGCTCCCGCACGCGAGCGTTCGCGGCGACTCCGCCGCCGAGCAGCAACCTCGGCACACCGAGGTCGGCGCAGGCGGCGAGCGCCTTCGTCACGAGAACGTCGGCGACGGCCTCGCGGAAACTCGCGGCAACGTCGGCTACGGGGATCGTTTCGCCCGCGGCCTGCCGCTTCTCCACCCAGCGCGCGACGGAGGTCTTCAGCCCCGAGAACGAGAAATCGTACCGGTGCTTCGCCATGTCTTTGGGGAGGGAGAGCCCTCGAGGGAAGCGGATCGCGTGCGGGTCGCCCTCGGCCGCCACTCGGTCGATCTGCGGGCCGCCCGGGTACGGCAGCCCGAGCAGCCTGGCCACCTTATCGAACGCTTCGCCCGCCGCGTCGTCGATGGTTTCTCCGAGCATCTCAACATCACCCGTGAGGTCGCGCACGACGAGGAGCGAGGTGTGCCCGCCCGATACGAGGAGGGCAACGGTGGGGAGTTCGAGCTCCCCCACATCCCCCACTGCGGGGCGCAGGTCGGCCCCGTGCAGTAGGTCGGCGCCCACGTGCCCGACGAGGTGGTTGACCGCGTAGAGTGGCAGCCCCCTCGCGACTGCGAGCGACTTCGCGGCCGCCACGCCGACCATCAATGCCCCCGCAAGGCCGGGCCCGCAGGTGACCGCGATCCCGTCGAGGTCGTCGAGCGTGACGCCCGCCTCTTCGAGCGCGCGCTCGATCGTCGGTGTCATCGCTTCGAGGTGCGCGCGGGCCGCCACCTCAGGGATCACGCCGCCGAAGCGTGCATGCTCGTCCATCGACGAGGCGACGGTGTTTGCGAGTAGGGATCGCCCGCGCACGATTCCGACGCCCGTCTCGTCGCAGCTCGTCTCGATTCCGAGCACGAGCGGTGCCGATCGTTCCACCGCCGTCATCGCAGATCCTTCGTCATCACGACGGCGTCCACACCGTCAGGTTGATAGTAGCGGGGGCGCACACCGATCTCCTGAAACCCGAGCGTCGCATAGAGATTCCGCGCGATCGGGTTGTCGGCGCGCACCTCGAGGAACACCTGCCGGGCTCCGCGCCGGGCGGCCTCCTCGAGCAGTGCGTCCATGAGCCGCCGGCCGAGACGGCGTCCGCGCGCGCTCGGCGTCACGGCGATGGTCTGCACATCGCCGTCACCGCCGACGACGAGCAGCCCGGCGTAGCCGACGACCTCCTGCTCCGAGTCGACCGCTACGAGGTAGTGACGGTGCGGGCCGGTGAGTTCCTCGCGCAGCATCTCCCGGGTCCAGGCGTCGGCCGCGAACACGTCGCGCTCGATCGCCCAGATCGCGTCGAGGTCGGCAGGCGACGCGGGGCGGAGGGATCCCTCGTCGGTCACGAACCCACCCGTTTCGGGGCGACGGGCGCCTGCACGTCCGGCTGACGCAGGTACAGCGCACGGTCCGGTTCGAATGCGCGCCCGACCGCGAGCCGACGCGCGGCGAGCCGCACGAGCGCGGCAGCCGGGATCGTCTCGGGCCACACCTCTCGCACCGCATCGAGCGGTCTTTCCCGCACGTCGCCCGCATCGCCCTGCCCTGGCGCGGCGTCCCCGGCCGGTACGACGGCCGGACCCGAGACCCGCACAGGGATCCCGTCTGCGTCGAGATGTGAATAGTCGGTCACGAAGAGTTCGCGGCGCTTCGCATCCTGCACCACGCGCAGCGTCGGCGGTGCCGAAACCGAGGACGGTGCGGCGGCGTCGGAAGTCTCGATCTCGCACAGCGCGACCGCCTCGTGCCCGTGCAGCGGCAGGACGGGCACCCCGCGACCGAGCGCGAAGGCGTGAGCCGCGGCGATACCGATGCGCAGACCGGTGAACGGCCCCGGCCCAATTCCGACGACCACGCCGGTGACGCGTGCGGGTGCCACCCCGGCAGCCTCAAACACGTCGGCGATCAGCGAACCGATCCGCTCGGCGTGCCCGCGGGTGTCCGTGCTCGCGCTCTCGAAGACCCGCCCGTCGACACCGAGCGCCACGCTCGTTCCGAGCGCCGTATCGATTGCGAGCAGCACCTCTTCGCCGAGCTCTGGCGTTTCGGCCACCGCTCTGCGCTCCTTCAGGTCACACCGTTCCATCAGATCACCCCGCCAGCCCAGCGCGAGCCGTGCCCGACCACCGTAACCGTTCGCGGCTCAACCCCGGGGTCGGCCTCCGCGCTGCCGTCGGCACCGCTGTCAGTGCCGTCGCCGATCGCTCCGCCCTCCGGCCGCGCAATCGTGATCTCGACCCAGTCACCTCGCTCCTCCACGAGGCCCTTCCCCCACTCGGCGACCACGACGGAACCTTCGAAGTCGACGTCGAGGTCGTCGAGCTCCTCCGGCCCCGCAAGCCGGTATGCGTCAAGGTGAACGAGCGGCGCACCGCCCGACAGGGAGGGGTGCGTGCGGGCAATCACGAACGTCGGGCTCTGCACTGGACCGCGCACGCCGAGCCCCTCACCGATCCCGCGCGTGAGCGTCGTCTTCCCCGCACCGAGCGGACCCGTCAGGATCACGAGATCCCCGGCCCGAAGTACGCCCCCGAGCCGCACCCCGAGATCATGCATGGTCTCGGGGTCTGCCACTACGAGTTTCACTGTGCACCATCCGCTTCAGGTCTGTCCGCCGCGGCGCGCAACTCCACAGCCTCGACAACAACGAACGCCGTCGCCACGCCGGCATCGTGTGTGAGCGACAGGTGCACCGTGTCCGCGGAGCGCGCCGCAAGCTCCCTGAGCAGTCCGGGCGTTCGGATGAAACTCGGGGCCCGCTCCGGATCCCTCACGATCTCCATGTCGTGCCAGCGGAGCGATCCCTGCCCGCCGAGCGCCTTCATCAACGCTTCCTTCGCCGCGAACCGCGCCGCGAGGGAGGCGACTACGAGCCCCGACTCCGCGGGTGTGAAGAGCCGAGATTTGAGCGCCGGGGTTCGCTCGAGGTGCGCCGCGAAGCGAGGAATATCCACGGTGTCGACGCCGATTCCGACGATCATGCCGCGCTACTCCACCGTGACGGACTTCGCGAGGTTTCGCGGCTGATCGACGTCGAGACCCTTCGCGGTCGACAGTTCGAGCGCGAACCACTGCAGCGGGATGACCTGCAAAATCGGGTCGAAGAGCGGGTCCGACAGCGGAATACGGATCACGTCGTCAGCGTAGGGCAGCACGGCCGTGTCACCCTTCTCCACGATCGCGATCACGCGGGCACCGCGGGCGCGAATCTCCTGAATATTCGACACCACCTTCGAGTGCATGAGCGGGGCCGTGCGGGGGCTCGGCACGAGCACGAACACCGGCTGGCCGTGGTCGATGAGCGCGATCGGCCCGTGCTTCAACTCGCCCGCCGCGAAACCCTCGGCGTGGATGTAGGCGATCTCCTTCAGTTTGAGCGCCCCCTCGAGCGCGATCGGGAACCCGACGTGGCGGCCGAGGAAGAGCACCGAACGAGTATCCGACATCCAGTGCGCGAGCTGCGCAACCTGCTCGTGCGTGTCCACGGCCTCGCGCACCTTCTCGGGCAGCGACTCGAACTCACGGATGGCCGCCTCGGCGTCAGCCGCGGCAAGAGTGCCGCGCACCCTTCCCAGGTGCAGGCCGATGAGCGACAGCGCCGTGATCTGGGCGGTGAACGCCTTCGTGGATGCCACAGCGACCTCCGGCCCTGCGTGCGTGTACACCGCAGCATCGGATTCGCGAGGGATCGTCGCGCTCTGCGTGTTACACACCGACACCGCCGTCACCCCGCGCTCGATCGCGTACTTCACGGCCATCAGGGTATCCATGGTCTCACCGGACTGGCTCACCGAGATCACAAGCGTGCGCTCGGAGAGCACGGGGTCGCGGTAGCGGAACTCGTGACTGAGCTGCACGTCAACCGGAACCCGCGCCCACTGCTCGATCGCGTAGGCGCCGACCATGCCCGCGTACGAGGCGGTACCGCAGGCGACGATGACGATGCGGTCGATGTCTTGCAACCGGTCGTCGAGAGCCACAAGCTCAGGAATGACGACCTCGCCGCCTGCGATGCGGCCGCGGATCGTGTTCGCCACCGCCTCGGGCTGCTCGTTGATCTCCTTCGCCATGAACGACGACCAGCCGCCCTTGTCCGCGGCGTCGGCGTCCCACTCCACCTCGAACTCGACGAAGTCCGCCGGGTTCCCGTCGAAATCGGTGATGCGCACCTCGTCGGCCGTGACGATCGCGATGTGGTCGTCGTCGACCGCGACGGCGCGACGCGTCGAACTGACGAATGCCGCGACGTCTGAACCGAGGAAGTTCTCTCCGTCACCGAGCCCCACCACGAGCGGCGAGTGGTGACGCGCCGACACGATCGTACCCGGCTCGTCTCGGTGCATCGCGAGCAGCGTGAACGTGCCTGCCAATCGTCGCACGACGGCCCGGAATGCGGATTCGAGGTCGCCGGTCCGCGCAGCTTCGCGGCCGAGTAGCGCAGCCACGACCTCCGTGTCGGTCTCGCTCAGCAGTTCCTCGTCACCGAGCTCAGCTCGCAGCTCGGCGAAGTTCTCGACGATGCCGTTGTGGATGAGCGCGAGCTTGCCGCCGTCGCCCAGGTGCGGGTGCGCGTTCGCGTCCGTGGGTCCGCCGTGGGTCGCCCACCGAGTATGCCCGATGCCCGTTCCGGTCGCCTGAACCGGGCTCGCGTCGAGCAGCTCCTCGAGCCGGGCGAGCTTCCCGGATCGCTTCCGCACCGCGACGTCTCCGCCCTCGTCGGTCACGGCGATCCCTGCCGAGTCGTAACCTCGGTATTCGAGTCGACGCAGGCCGTTCACGAGCGCCTCGACCGTATCATTCGGGCCGACATATCCGACGATTCCACACATGGGTGCAAGTTTAGTGGCACGATGGGGGGCGATGAATGACAACGACTCCCCCCTGGTAGAGGCCGGTCCTGAGACCCAAACGCTCATCCGCCCGGAGTTTTTGTCACCGTTCATGGAGATCGGCCGAGACGAGTGGGCGCGGCTCGCGGGCAGCACGCCCATGCCGCTCACCGCGAATGAGATCGAGTCGTTCCGAGGGCTCGGCGAGCTTCTCGACATCCAGGAGGTTGAAGAGGTCTACCTGCCGCTGAGCCGACTCATCGACCAGTACGCGATCGCTGCCCGGAAAATGCACGAGCGCACCCGCGGGTTCCTCGAGCGGGGCGGCGACAGGCCGAGCACCTTCGTCATCGGCATTGCCGGGTCCGTCGCCGTCGGAAAATCGACCGTGGCACGAATCCTCCGCGACCTGCTCGCGCGCTGGCCTGAGACCCCGCGCGTCGAACTCGTCACGACCGACGGCTTCCTCTACCCGAATGCCGAACTGCAGCGGCGCGGCATCATCTCCCGCAAGGGTTTCCCCGAGTCGTACGATCGGCGCGCGCTGCTCCGCTTCGTCTCGCAGGTGAAGGCCGGTGTGCCCGAAGTGTACGCGCCGCACTACAGCCACCTCGTCTACGACATCGTGCCCGGCGAGTTCACGGTGGTGCGGCAGCCCGACATTCTCATCGTCGAGGGGCTCAACGTGCTGCAACCCGCCACGATGCAGCATCCGCTCGCGGTCAGCGACCTGTTCGACTTCTCCATCTACGTTGATGCCCGCACTTCCGACATCCAGGTCTGGTATCGGGATCGCTTCTTGAAACTGCGCGAGAAGGCCTTCTCGAACCCGAACTCCTACTTCCGCCGCTACGCGCGTCTCGACGACGAGGTCGCGGTGGCCGTCGCCGACGAGTTCTGGACCAACATCAACGAGCCGAACCTCATCGAGAACATCCGGCCGACTCGGGCTCGCGCTTCCCTCGTGCTGCGGAAGGAAGCGGACCACCGCGTGCAAAAGGTGCTGCTCCGGAAGTTGTAGGGATCCCTCGCCCGGACCTGCCGGTCTTCCCCGGCCCCGTCGGCCACCCGGCCCGCCCCGTCGGGCCCCGTCCGGCCAGGCCCCCCGGCTTCCCCGGCTTCCCCGGCAACGAACCGTATGCAAACAGCGAAATATATCCCCGAATCGCGAATTTCTGGCAGATATTTCGCCGATTCCAGATCACTTGCAGGCCGATCGATACCGTCCGACGCCCTCCGATGCCGTTCGACACCGACCGACACCGTCCGACACCGCCCAAAACCCTCCACCAACGACGCGGGCACGAGCTCTTCCTCCACAATCAGCCAAACGCCGACTTTCATCGAAAGTTGTTCCTTCACAGGCGCCCCGGGTCGAAGTTCCACCTCGCAACGCCCAGACTTGCCACATGCATGACCTTCCCTCGGACCTGGGCGGTGTGACGCGCACCCGAGCTCTGCTCGAGCGAGGCGTCACTCGGCACCGGCTGGCGCGTGCAGTCGCCGAGGGATCCCTCCGCCGCATCAAACACGGCTGGGTCGCAAGCCCGGACGCCGACCCGACCCGAGTGTTCGCCGCGCGCCACGGGTTGACGATCAGCTGCGTCTTGCAGGCACGACGCCTCGGGTTGTGGGTGAGGGATCGGGAGGCTCAACACTTCGCCGTACCGAGACCTGGCGCCGAGCTCAGACCCGCGGCGACAAGGCTCCACTATCACCGGCCGCTTATCCCCCGAGAGCCGTACTGCCTTGCGGACCGTGTCGAGAACGTACTCTGGATCGTCGCCCACTGTCAACCGCACCCCGAGGCGGTGGCCACATGGGATGCCGCGCTCAACCTGGGAATGGTCGACCGCGAGTATCTCGAGCGCCTTCCTCTCAACGGGGTCGCGCGACGGGTACTCGCTGATACCTCACCGTTCGCGGATTCGGGTCTCGAAAGCCATGTCCGCCAGCGGCTGCGTTGGCTCCGGTTGAAGCTGCACTGGCAGGCGTGGGTGCTCGGGCACCGCGTCGACTTCTTGATCGGGGAGCGTCTCGTGCTGCAGATCGACGGCCGCGACCACGTGGGGCGACAGCGGGCGAGCGACACCTCGCACGATGCGCGGCTCACCCTCCGCGGCTACACCGTGATCCGCGTCGGGTACGAGGAGGTCATGTATCGCTGGCCCGACGTGCAGAGCCTCATCATGGCCGCGGTCGCGCAGGGCCTGCACCGCGCCGACCCTCAACACACGACGTAGGCGATCCCTCGCAGCGTAGGCGATCCCTCGCAGCCGTGTGGACGGTCCCTCGCGGCCGCAACGTTTCCAGCGCCGGCAAGAAATCTCGGATCGACGAGATATATCGCCTTTCCACGCCAAACCGGCATATATCCTGACGTTCGCATACGACCTGCAGGAGGCGGTGTGGAGGCGGCGTGGAGGCGGCGTGAAGGCCGAGACAAGACAGCATGGGTCCCAGCGCCTCGATCGCATGCGACCTGCAGGACGCGGGCGAGGGATCCCTAGACCGCGAGCCGTTCCTTGACGATCGTGGCGAGATCGTCGGCGAGCCGCTGAGCCTGCGCCTCGGTTTCCGCCTCGACCATGACCCGGACGACCGGCTCGGTGCCGGAGGGCCGCAGGAGCACGCGCCCCTTACCGCCGAGCGCGACCTCGGCCTGGTGCACGGCCTGGCGCAGCACCTCGTCGCTCGCTGCACCGGCGCGGTCGACACCGCGCACGTTCACGAGCACCTGCGGGTACACCTCCATGCAGCGCGCGAGTTCGGAGAGCGGCTGGCCGCTGCGCACCACCTCGGCGGCGATGTGTAAACCGGTGAGGATCCCGTCGCCCGTCGTCGCATAGTCGCTCATGATGACGTGGCCGGACTGCTCCCCGCCGAGGGAGTAGCCGTGCTCGTTGATCGCTTCGAGCACGTAGCGGTCGCCGACGCCGGTCTCGACGACCCCGATGCCGTTGTCGGCCATCGCGAGCTTCAGACCGAGGTTCGACATCACGGTCGTGACGAGCGTGTTCTGCTCGAGTTTGCCGCGCGACTCCATGGAGAGCGCCAGGATGGCCATGATCTTGTCGCCGTCGACGACCCGGCCGTCGGCATCGACCGCGAGGCACCGGTCGGCGTCGCCGTCGTGCGCGATGCCGAGGTCGGCGCCGTGCTCCACGACGGCTCGGGCGAGCGGCTCGAGGTAGGTGGACCCCACACCGTCGTTGATGTTGAACCCGTCGGGGTCGTTGCCGATCACGGTAACCTTCGCACCGGCGTCACTGAACACGTCGGGCGAGATTCCTGCGGCGGCGCCGTGCGCACAGTCGAGTACCACGTGCAGGCCGTCAAGCGACAGGCCCTCGAGCGTGCCGAGGAGGTGCACGAGGTAGCGATCCTCCGCGTCGGCGAAGCGCCGAATGCGACCCACTTCGCGCCCGGTAACTGCGATTGCGGGGCCGGCCATGGCGGCCTCGATCTCATCCTCGACGTCATCGGGGAGCTTCCGCCCGCCCTCGGCGAAGAACTTGATGCCGTTATCCGGGGCCGGGTTGTGTGACGCGGAGACCATCACGCCGAAGTCGGCGTCAGTATCTGCGACGAGGTACGCGGCAGCGGGGGTCGGGATCACACCGGCGTCGAGCACGTCGACTCCTGCGGAGGCGAGGCCCGCGGAGACCGCGGCCGCGATGAACTCACCGGAGACGCGCGGGTCGCGCGCCACGACGGCGGTAGCACGACGGCTCTCGCCCCTGGCCGACCGGCCGAGGACGAGAGCCGCTGCATGGGCGAGGTCGAGAGCCAGGCCGGCGGTCACATCGACCCCGGCCAGGCCGCGAACCCCATCGGTGCCGAACAGGCGTCCCATCGGGTGCTCTCGGGTTAGCGCTTCGAGTACTGGGGAGCCTTGCGGGCCTTCTTGAGACCGGCCTTCTTGCGCTCGATCGCACGCGCGTCGCGGCTGAGGAAGCCGGCCTTCTTCAGGGTCGGGCGGTTGTGCTCGACGTCGATCTCATTGAGGGCGCGGGCGATCGCGAGGCGAAGCGCGCCGGCCTGACCCGAGGGGCCACCACCCTGGATGCGTGCGATGACGTCGTACGCGCCGGTGAGCTCGAGCACCGTGAAGGGGTCGGTGATGAGCTGCTGGTGCAGCTTGTTCGGGAAGTACTCGGCGAGTTCACGGCCGTTGACGGTCATGGTGCCGGCGCCGGGGATGAGGCGCACGCGCGCGATGGCGCGCTTGCGGCGGCCCACGGCAGCACCGGGAACGGTGAGCGCGGGGCGCGGGGTCGACTCGGTCGCCTGCGAGGCGGGAGTCTCGGTGGTGTAGCTCTCGGTGCTGATGGTGTCAGCGGCCACGGTCTGCTCTTCAGTCACTGTGCAGTCTCTCTCTTGTTACGTCTCGTGGGCGCGATTACTGCGCGACCTGGCCGAAGGTGTAGGGGGTGGGCTTCTGCGCGGCGTGCGGGTGCTCGGCACCCGCGTACACCTTCAGCTTGCGGAACATGTCGGCGCCGAGGGAGTTCTTCGGCAGCATGCCGCGGATCGCTTTTTCGACCGCGCGCTCAGGGTTCTTCTCGAGGAGCTCGGTGTAGGTGACCGAGGAGATGCCGCCCGGGTAGCCCGAGTGGCGGTACGCCTTCTTCTTCGCGGCCTTGTTGGCGGTCAGGACCACCTTGTCGGCGTTGACAACGACGACGTAATCGCCCATGTCCATGTGCGGGGCGAACGTGGGCTTGTGCTTGCCGCGGAGGAGTGCTGCGGCGTGCGAGGCGAGGCGGCCGAGAACCACGTCGGTGGCGTCGATGACGATCCAGTCGTGCTTCTGGTCAGCCGCCTTCGGCGAATAGGTGCGAGTCACTGTCGTGCTGCTTTCTGTCGAATTGGAGGTGTTCGTGGATCCCACTCCGATGTCCGGTCCCGTGCGGGTGCCGTAACGGTGGAGGGCTCAACAAATCGGGTGCTTGCGCACCAACGAGTGAGCTTACCATAATTTCGCTGCGATCACGCGGGTGAGGGATCCGCCCCCGCCGGTTCGGGGTCGGGCTCGAGCAGCGTGGCGAGCACGCGGCCAGTCCAGGCCACGATGTCGCCCTCGTCGCCGACCCGTCGCTCGCCGACACCCGCGAGCGGGCTGCGTGACGATGCCGTTCCGCCGGGGAGCGGGACCTGCAGCACTTCGGTCGACTCGGTGAAGCGCGCGCCGGGGTACATGCGGCTCATCCGCATCCGGCGGGAGTCGAGCAGTTTCACGGGCTCGATGCGGAGGTTCGGCCCTGCCGCGACGACCTTCGCGAGTCCGAGCCGAGCGGCCCTGCGGCGCAGCGCGGAAACGGCGGCGAGACGCTCGACCTCCGCCGGCGGAGGCCCGTAGCGGTCACTCAGTTCCTCGAGCACCGCATCGACGTGTTCGGCGGGCGCCTGCGGATGCGATGCCGCCGACAACTTCTGGTACGCCTCGAGGCGCAGCCGCTCGCTCTCGACGTATTCCTCCGGGATGTGCGCGTCCACGGGCAATTCGAGCACGAGTTCGGCGGGCCCTTGCGTCTCCTCCCCCTTGAAGGTGTTCACCGCCTCACCGATCATGCGCAGGTACAGGTCGAACCCCACCCCGGCGATGTGGCCCGACTGCTCCCCGCCGAGCAGGTTTCCGGCGCCGCGGAGTTCGAGATCCTTCAGCGCGACCTGCATGCCGGATCCGAGTTCGTTGTTCGCCGCAAGGGTGTCGAGGCGCTCGTGCGCCTGCTCGGTGAGCGGTTTGTCGGGGTCGTAGAGGAAGTAGGCGTATGCGCGCTCGCGGCTGCGCCCCACCCGGCCGCGCAGCTGGTGCAGCTGGCTCAGCCCGTACTTGTCGGCGCCGTCGATGATGATGGTGTTGGCGTTCGCGATGTCGAGCCCGGTCTCGATGATGGTGGTGGAGACGAGCACGTCGTACTTTCGCTCCCAGAAGTCTTGCACGACCTGTTCGAGTTGATGCTCGGAGAGCTTGCCGTGCGCGACCGCAACGCGGGCCTCGGGAACGAGTTCTGAGATCTGCGCCGCGATGCGACCGATGGATTGCACGCGGTTATGCACGAAGAAGATCTGCCCCTCACGCAAGAGCTCTCGACGGATGGCCGCCGTGATCTGTTTGTCGCTGCGCGGTCCGACGAAGGTGAGGATGGGGTGGCGATCTTCGGGGGGCGTTGCGAGGGTGGACATCTCGCGGATTCCGGTGACCGCCATCTCCAGGGTGCGAGGGATCGGCGTCGCACTCATCGCGAGAATGTCGACCCCCGTCTTGAGCTTCTTCAGCGCGTCCTTGTGCTCGACGCCGAAACGCTGCTCCTCATCGACGATGAGGAGCCCAAGATCCTTATACCGCACCCCCTCGGAAAGCAGTCGATGGGTGCCGATCACGACGTCGACGGTGCCCGCGGCGAGGCCGTCGATCGTGTCCTTTGACTCCTTCTCGGTCTGGAATCTGCTGAGCGGCCGAAGCGTGACCGGGAACCCCGCGAACCGGTTCTGGAAGGTTTCGAGATGCTGGCTCACGAGCAGCGTCGTGGGCACGAGCATGGCGACCTGTTTGCCGTCCTGCACCGCCTTGAACGCGGCACGAATGGCGACCTCGGTTTTCCCGAATCCGACGTCACCGGCGAGGAGCCGGTCCATCGGGATCGGCCGCTCCATGTCCCGCTTCACTTCATCGATCGTGGTGAGCTGATCGACTGTCTCCGCGTAGGGGAAGGCCTCCTCGAGTTCATGCTGCCACGGCGTATCTGCCGAGAACGCATGCCCCTTCGCGGCCACGCGGGCGGAATAGAGTTTGACGAGCTCGACCGCGATGTCGCGAACGGCCTTCCGCGCCTTCTTCTTCGCGTTCGCCCAGTCGTTTCCGCCCATTTTCGAGAGCGCCGGCGCCTCACCCCCGACATAGCGGGAGAGCTGATCGAGCTGGTCCGTGGGCACGTAGAGCTTGTCTTTGGGCATACCGCGTCTCGACGACGCGTACTCGAGCACGAGGTATTCGCGGAGTGCCTTGCCCGCGTCTCGGCCGATGCCGGTGGGGACCATCCGCTGTGTGAGTTCGACGAACTGACCGATGCCGTGCGTCTCGTGCACGACGAAGTCACCCGGGGTGAGTTTCAGCGGGTCGACGACGTTCTTGCCGCGCCGCCGCGCGAGCTTTTGTCCGCTTGCGGCCTGTGCGCTCTGCGCGCGCCCGAAGAATTCCGCCTCGGTCGCAAGCAGAAGCTTCGCCTCGGCGCTCTCAAACCCGGACCAGGCGGTGCCGGTGACGAGATAGATCACGCCGGGCTCGAGTTGCTCGGGAAGTTCGTCGGCGACCCGAGCGGCGGCCCCCGCCTCGGCGAGCACGTCTCGGGCCCGCTCGACGAGCCCGATGCCCTGCGCCGTCACCACGGCCCGCCATCCGTCGCGCAGCCGCTCCCCCAACACCCGGATTGCCGCACCGGTCGGGTCGACACCGTGCGCCGGCCGCGGGAAAACCCCACCAGCGACCGAGAGCGTCTCAGACCCCTCGCCTTCCGAGAAGCCCGTGACCGTCCACCACGGGCGACCATGGGAGGCAGCCCGCAGCTCCGCCATCGACAGCATCCCGGCTTCGTCGACCGGGACCGGCGCGTCCGCCCCCGCGGTTGCGGCCTGCCACGCGGCCTCGAGGAACTCGCGGTTCGTCTCCGCGAGGCTCACGGCACGTCCGGCGACCCGTTCGGGCGACGCGACGAGCACGGCGCCACCAGGCGGCAGCAACTCGGTGATCGGTGCAAGACCCGGCACGAGTTGCGGAAGCAGACTCTCCATCCCCTCGACGGGAATGCCGTTCGTGATTTTCTCGAGCAGCCCCTCGAGCGCCGGAAAACGCGGTAGGAGCTGCGCAGCTCGCTCACGCACCTCGTCAGTGAGGAGGAGCTCGCGTGCCGGCCACAGCTCGATCTCGGGCAGCGGGTCTCCCGCGCTGCGCTGGTCGGAGACCGAAAACGTGCGGATCTGATCAACTTCATCGCCGAAGAAGTCGACGCGGACAGCGTGCGCCGCCTCCGGCGGGAACACGTCGAGGATCCCTCCTCTCACCGCGAACTCTCCGCGCCGAGTCACCATGTCCACTCGGGTGTAGGCGCGGTCTACGAGGCCGCGGGCTACCCGTTCGAGCCCGTCTGATTCTGCGCCCGCACGCAGCACGAGCGGCTCCGCGTCGGCCGCGTGCGGCGAGATCGGCTGCAACGCCGCTCGGACCGAGGCCACGAAGATGAGCGGATGCTCCCCCGAGTGCTCACGGAGCATGCGCAGGGCGATCGCGCGACGGCCGACGGTCTCCGCACTCGGGCTCAGCCGCTCGTGCGGGAGGGTCTCCCACGCGGGAAGCTCGACGGTCTCAGCTTCCGGCATCAGAGAGGCGAGTGCCGCGCGCAGCGCATCGGCCTCCCGACTCGTCGCGGCGATCACGAGCAGCGCACCCCGATCACCGGATTCCCGCAACCGTCGGACAAGACCCGCGATGAGCGCGGGCCGCACGCCCTCGGCGGCAGAGAAATCGTGGTCGGTCGTGGCGCCCTCGAGTGCTCTCGCGAATGATTCAGAGCGCTCGAGCAGCCGGTCGACCCCGCGGAGCGTCATCGTGCCCGTCCGTGGAACTGCTGCTGAGCCGCGAGGAGCCCCTCGTCGACGAGGGTCGACGCAGCATCCGCCGCATCCTCGAGGAGCACCGGGAGGTCGCGCCGCTCACCGCTCGCGAACGGACGCAGCACGAAGTCTGCCGCATCCTGCTGCCCCGGCGGGCGGCCGATACCGACGCGGACACGGAAGAAGTCAGGTGTGTCGAGGGCTTTCGCGATGTCGCGGAGCCCGTTGTGTCCGCCGTGCCCACCGCCCTGCTTGAGCTTCACGGTGTCGAAGGGGAGGTCGAGTTCGTCGTGGATGACGATCACGCGCTCGGCAGGAACGCCAAAGTATTTGGCGAGCCCCGAAACAGGGCCGCCGGACGTGTTCATGAAGCCATTGGACTTCGCGAGGATCACCTTCGGACCGCCAGGTCGGATCCGACCCTCGACAATCCGCGCACCGGCGCGGTGCGGCGAGAATCGACCGCCCACTCGGTCTGCCAGCACATCAAGAGCCATCTGTCCAACGTTGTGGCGGGTCGCCTCGTATTTCGGCCCGGGGTTTCCGAGCCCGACGATCAGCCAGCCATCCTCAGCCACTCGTGCCTCTTCTCTTCGACCGCGCAAGAATTTCCAGATCATCTCGGTTCCCATGCTCCCATCGACCTCCGACATTCTCGCGCACGATCCCGCTGAAAATCGAAGAACCCGCCGGGTGGGCGCTGCGCCACCCCGGCGGGTTCTCAGAACGCGAAACGTTACTCCGCGGCCTCTTCGGCCTCTTCCTCGGCGCTCTCCTCTTCCTCGGCAGCGCCGCGGGGCTCGAGAACCTGCACGATCAGCGCGTCGGGGCTGTCGAGCAGCACCTCGTCGTTGTCGAGCGCCACATCGCCCGTGTGAATCTGCGAGCCTGCCTCGAGACCCTCGACGCTGACCTCGACGAAGTCGCGAATGTTCGTCGCCGGAACGGACAGGCGAATCGTGTTGAGCTCCTGGATCGCGTTCGTTCCGGAGAACGGAGTACCCACGACGTGAACCGGCACCTCGACCTCGACCTTCTCACCCTTCTTAATGATGATGAGGTCGACGTGCTCGATGATCTGGCGCACCGGGTCGCGCTGCACATCCTTGACGAGCACGAGCTGGGTCTTGCCTGCCAGGTCGAGCTCGATCAGCGCGTTCGCCTGACGAAGGATGAGGCTCAGTGGGTGGGACTCCACCGAGAGGTGCTGGGGGTCGGTGCCGTGACCGTAGACGACCACCGGCGTGCGCCCCGCCGAGCGGAGCTTGCGTGCCGCGCCCTTGCCGAAGTCGTCGCGCGCCTGGGCGACGAGCTGGTTCTCGCTCATGTGTTTCTCCTCTGCGGGCTCGCGCCCTCGTGCGGCGGATCGGCCCGCCTGATTCTCGATGTCTCGCTGGGTAGCGCGTCAGAAGGGCCCGCAAAGAGGCTCCACCGCGTCGATCACGGGCACGCGAACGTGCCCCTCGCCGAAGTACAGCATGAAATTCTACACGATTCCCCGGGCTCGCGCTGCCACTCGATCAGCGGGGCTCCCCACCGCGGTCACTCGCCAGGGAGCACCGGGGTGTCCGGGGCGCTCTCCAGTTCGTTCAGGGCCTCGATGAGTCGGTACAGGTCACCGACCGCGCGCTGCCGCGGGGTGAATACGATTCGCGGGAGATCGACCCGGTCGCCGTCGCGCAGCTCGGCGTCGCTGGGTGGGGTTCTCGTGATCCCTCCCTCGAGGCACAGCCCCGAGAACCGTTCGTTGAGCTCGGCCAGCTCGGCGTCGGTGGGTTCCGCTCCGAGACGCAGCACGAGCCGTTCGCCGTGCCACCGCTGAGAATCGTAGTTGCGCCAAAAACCGGTGACCGCGGCAATCGCCCTCTCCGGGTCATCCGTGACGACGACGCGGTCGAGGTCGTTGACGGCGATGTATCCGGAGCCAGCGAGTTCCCGGGTCACGAACCTCGCGAACCCGCGCCAGAATGAGCCGCCGGGGCGGTCGAGCAGCACGATCGGCATCGGGTCCATCTTGCCGGTCTGCTGCAGTGTCAGAAGCTCAAACGTCTCATCCATCGTGCCGAAGCCGCCGGGGAGGCAGATGAAGCCGTGCGACTCCTTGACGAGCATGAGCTTGCGTGTGAAGAAGTACTTCATCGATACGCTGCGATCGAGCCCGGCGAGCACGAGCGACGGAGCCTCCTCGAAGGGCAGTCGGATCGACACGCCGAGCGACTGCTCGGGGCCGGCACCTGTGGCCGCGGCCTCCATGATGCCCGGGCCAGCACCCGTCACGACGAACCAGCCCTGTTCCGCGAGCCCGCGGGCGGATCGTTCTGCGCTCTCCCACAGCGGATCGTGCGACTGCGTCCGCGCAGACCCGAAGATCGTCACCTTCGGCGCGTCACGGTAGGGGGCGAAGAGCCGGAAGGCGTTGCGCATCTCCTCGACCGCGGCCGCCGTGATTTTCAGGTCGAGCCGCGTGGTGTCGTCTTGCCCTAGACCGAGGCCCGTGGCCAGGATCCGACGGATGAGGGTGCGCTGACGGGTGACCCCGGCCTCAGCGACGAGTTTGTCGATTCGGGCTTCAAGCTCGGCTTCGGAGAGACCGGCGCGGTCGGGCCGGTCGGCGGCAGACTCGTTCGATTCCACGCTCCCAGTCTAGGAGTTTGGATTGAGAGAGCCGCTCGCGGGCCGGTCAGGCGGTAACGACCTCGGGCTTACCGGTGCCGCCCTCGTGCCCCATCTCGGCGGCGATGCGGTTCGCTTCGGTGATGAGGGTTGCGACGATCTCCGACTCGGGCACGGTCTTGATGACTTCGCCCTTCACGAAGATCTGACCCTTCCCGTTTCCTGAGGCGACGCCCAGGTCGGCTTCGCGCGCCTCGCCCGGGCCGTTCACAATGCAGCCCATGACCGCGACGCGGAGGGGAACCGTCATCCCCTCGAGCCCCTTCGTCACCTCGTCGGCGAGCGTGTAGACGTCGACCTGCGCACGCCCGCACGACGGGCAGGAGACGATCTCGAGCCTGCGCTCGCGCAGGTTGAGTGACTGGAGGATCTGCAGGCCGACCTTGATCTCTTCGACTGGCGGCGCGGAGAGGGACACCCGGATGGTGTCGCCGATGCCTTCCGACAGAAGGATTCCGAACGCGGTGGCGCTCTTGATGGTGCCCTGGAATGCCGGGCCCGCCTCGGTGACCCCCAGGTGGAGCGGCCAGTCACCGCGCTCGGCGAGCAGCCGGTAGGCCTTCACCATCACGATCGGGTCGTTGTGCTTCACCGAAATCTTGAAGTCGTGGAAGTCGTGTTCTTCGAAGAGCGAGGCCTCCCACACGGCGCTCTCAACGAGCGCTTCGGGCGTGGCCTTGCCGTACTTCTGCAGCAGTCTCGGGTCGAGGGATCCCGCGTTCACCCCGATGCGGAGCGACACTCCCGCCGCGCTCGCACGCTTCGCGATCTCCCCGACCTGGTCGTCGAACTTGCGAATGTTCCCGGGGTTCACGCGCACCGCAGCGCACCCCGCGTCGATCGCGGCGTACACGTAGTTCGGTTGGAAGTGGATGTCGGCGATGACCGGGATCTGGCTCTTTTTCGCGATGATCGGCAGCGCTTCGGCGTCGTCGCGCGAGGGGCAGGCGACGCGCACGATGTCACAACCGGCTGCCGTAAGTTCGGCGATCTGCTGCAGAGTCGCGTTGATGTCGGTGGTCGGGGTCGTGGTCATTGACTGCACCGAGATCGGCGCGGTCCCCCCGACGTTCACGGACCCGACCTTGATCTCACGGGTCTTGCGCCGGGGTGCGAGCACCTCGGGCACCTTCGGGATCCCTAAATTCACTGCTGCCACGCGGTCGAGTCTAGCGGCGCTGCCAGTGAGACGCCTGAGGTCGACCGGGCGGCCCGTTCAGCCCGCGTAGTCGGGGGCCGCGGGGAGCCCGAAGAATTCCTCAAGCGTGGTCACTCCGGTCTCACGCATCTCGAGCGCGAGTTCGGGGCCGACGTAGCGGAAGTGCCACGGCTCGGGCATGAAGCCCGTCACCGACTCCTTGCCGGCCGGGTAGCGGATGATGAACCCGTACTCGGCGGCATGTTCGGCGAGCCACGCGCCGGTCGGCGTGTCACCAAAGCAGGCCGCGAGGTAGCAGCCGCCGTAGTCGTCGATGTCGATGACGAGCCCGGTCTGATGCTCAGAGTGGCCCGGGCGCGCGGAATAGGTGTCGGCGGCGGCTTGGCCGTCACGCCCAACATACGAGGTGTAGAGCGTGGACTGGGTGGCGTGGTCGCGGTACGCACTGATGATCCGGACCGGCAGCCCCTCCGCGGCGGCGGCTCCCAGCATCGCCTCGGCGGCCCGCGCGGCCGGTTCGCGCAGCGGCTGGCTGAACTCGTTGTCGATCCCCTCGGGCATGACGAGGTCTGACGCCTCGAAATCGATGGGGTCGAGGGGCCGGAGTTTGTTGCTCACCACCCAGATGGACATGGGGTCGTCGAGCGAGTGCGCTGAGCGGTCGAACTCTGGTTCCGGCGCCACCGTCGGAGGAGCTTCTGTCTCGACGGGCGGCGGAGTCGGCGCGGGGGTCGGGGCCGGCTGTTCTTGGGCGCAGGAGGCGAGCCCTGCAACGAAAACCGTCATCGCGCAGACGGCGATCACGGAGCGGACCGGGCCTCGAGCGGCTCGGACACGAGCGACTCGGTTCGGCTTCGAAGACGTCATGGCACTCAATGCTAATAGTCTGAGAGGCATGGTGGATCAGCAGACGACACCCGAGCCGAGGCGCGGGCTCTCACGGCGGGCCCGGCTTACGATCACGCTGTCGGTCGCCGCCGCGCTCGTGCTCGCGGCAGGGATTGGCACTACGGTCGCGCTCTCCCTCGGCGCAAAACAGGAAGATGCCGCACCGGCACCGACTCCCGCGGCCACGACCACGCCGACCCCTGAACCCGCCGAACCCGAGCTCCCGGAGCCTGTGCACGTGATCGCCATGGGCGACATGCTCCCCCACGACTCGGTGCACCACAACGCCCTCCAGCCCGACGGCAGCTACGATTACCGCGGCTTCTTCGCAGGCCTCCAGCCGCAGCTCGAGGCCGCAGACCTCACCTTCTGCAATCTCGAGGTACCCACCGCGGGCGTCGAGTTCGGGATCAGTGGCTACCCCGTGTTCAACGCCCCGACCGAGTTCGCGCGCGACCTGCACGAAACCGCCGGTTGCGACCTCGTCAATACCGCCACGAATCACACCGCGGATAAGGGTGCCGCGGGCATCGCGGCGACGCGTGGGGCGTGGGACGCGCTGCAGCCCTCCTATGTGGCGGGTGGCAACCGCTCGGAGGAGGAGCAGCGGACGATCCCTGTCGCCGAGGTCGACGGGATCACCGTGGCGCTCGTCGCATTCGCCGAATACTCGAACGCCCCGATCGACGGCGTCTCCCTGAACCTCATGGGCGACGAACAGCTCGTCACGGATCTCGTGACCGAGGCGCGGTCGCTCGCGGACGTCGTGATCGTGTCGGCGCACTGGGGCACCGAGGATTCCCACGAGGTCAACGACCAGCAGACCGCCTTCGCCCAGCGAGTTGCCGACCTCGGCGCTGACGTGGTGATCGGTACGGGCCCCCACGTGCTGCAGCCGGTAACCTGGCTCGAGCGCGCCGACGGCGAGCGCACGCTCGTGTGGTATTCGATCGGGAACATGCTGAGCACGCAGCTTGCGCTCCCCCAGCGCACCGGCGTGATCGCGGGTTTCGATCTCGTACGCGACACGGAGTTGGGGGCGGTATCGGTGCAGGATCCGACGGCGATCCTCACCTACATGCATTACGACTGGACGGCTGAGCAAGAGGCTGCGGGTGACCTGCTGTCGCGAACGAACCTGTCGCTCACACCGCTCGCGGCGGCCGACCCGCTGCTCGCGACCACTCGGTTCGGTGTGAGCGCCGCCGACCAGGTCGCCGCATCGAGCGCGATTCTCGGCCCCGACGTGACCGTGCTGCCGGAGTAGGGCTCCCGGAGGATGTCTGCCGAACGGAATGATCCCGCCGGCAAGGCGCCGGTCGATCAGCCGAAGAGGGATACGGGTTTCACGATGTCGGCGTACATGAGAAGCACACTCATCGCTCCGAGCGCGATCACGACGACGAAGGTCACCGGCACCATGCGGGCCGTGTCGACGGGGCCGGGGTCGGGCCGACCGCGGAGCCTCGCGATGCCGCGCTTGATCCCCTCGTAGATCGCACCCGCGATGTGCCCGCCGTCGAGCGGCATGAGCGGCACGAGGTTGAAGACGAAGAGAGCGATGTTGAGGGATCCGAGGAGCCCGAACATCGTCTGCGCTTTCGCGGCGACCGGGGCCGCGTCGAGGCTGACGACCTCGCCCGCGAGGCGGCCGACGCCCACAACGCTCATCGGCCCATTGGGGTCGCGTTCCTCTGCACCGAATGCGGCGTTCCACACGTCGACCATTCGCTGCGGGAGGTTCGCGATGATCCCGGCGACGGCGGCGACGTTCTCACCGACGTACTCGGGTACGGCGGTGAGCGGCTGGGAGACGTTCTCCACGGCGGGCGTGGCGCCGATCATGCCGACCACCTCGGTCTGCGGTTCACCGTTCACTCCGGTCACGATCGCGCCGTCGGCGTCGAGCCTGAGCCGTTCGTTAGGCACCGGAGTGAGGACGAGGGATCGCGAGGCGCCATCCCGCTCGACGGTCACCTCGAGCGCACGGTCGGGCGATGCGGCGACGGTCGACCGAAACTGCTCCCAGCCCTCGACCGGAGCGCCGTCGACGGCGACGACCCGATCCCCCGGAAGCATACCGGCGGCTGCTGCCGGCGCTTCGGGGTCGCTTGTCGTGCAGGAGGTCGCGGTGCTCGACGCGGGGAGCAGGCACTCGCTCACGCTGCCGAGCGTGGTGCTCGACTGGGGCAGTCCGAACCCGACGAGCACGATCGCGAAGAACACGAACGCGAGCACGAGGTTCATGATCGGCCCACCGAGCATGATGACGATCTTCTTCCACATCGGCAGGCGGTAGAACGTGCGGTGATCCTCGCCGTGGGCGATCGTCTCCGCGCTGGCGAGTCGGGCCTCGTCGACCATCGCGCCGATCCCTCGCCGCGGTTCGGTCTGCCCGGGTTTCCCCTCCTCCATCACCGAGTTGAGAAAACCGGTGGTCGATGCGCGCGG
>Ga0172382_10001587_pt1 | contig 40439 bp, 36 predicted proteins | sample Leawel138RmetaG_FD_122245 | JGI IMG/M metagenome (GOLD analysis project Ga0172382, IMG submission 122245) | Leachate microbial communities from a municipal landfill in Southern Ontario, Canada - Leachate well 138R metaG | ecosystem: Engineered > Solid waste > Landfill > Unclassified | place... | reverse complement strand
TGGATGCGCTCGAAGCTCTCGACTATGACGGCCTTGACGCCGAGCAGGTAAGTGCCCTTGGCGGCCCAGTCGCGGCTGGAGCCCATGCCGTAGTCGTTGCCGGCGAACACTATGGTCGGCACCTGCTCAGCGATGTAGTTGCGGCTGGCTTCGTAGATGCTGGTGACCTCGCCGGTGGTGAAGTCGGTGGTGTAACCGCCTTCGGTGCCCGGCGCGAGCTGGTTCTTGAGGCGGATGTTGGCGAAGGTGCCGCGGGTCATGACGCGGTCGTTACCGCGCCTGGAACCGTAGGAGTTGAAGTCCTTCTTCTCGACCCCGCGCTCCTGCAGGAACTCACCGGCGGGCACGTTAGCGGCGATGGCGCCGGCGGGCGAGATGTGGTCGGTTGTCACCGAGTCGCCTACCTTCACCAGAACCCGGGCGCCCTCGATGGGCTGGATGGGAGAGGGCGTGTCGGGCATGTCGATGAAGAACGGCGGCTCCTGGATGTAGGTGGACTCCTCGTCCCAGTCGAACAGCTGACCGCCCTTCACGGGGATGGCGTTCCACTCTTCGTTCGACTTCTCGATGCCGTCGTACATGCGCTTGAAGGTCTCGGGCTTCATGGCGTCGTCGAGGAGCGAGGTGACGTCCTCGTAGGTGGGCCACAGGTCGCGGAGGTAGACGGGGTTGCCGTCCTGGTCCTCGCCCAGGGGGTCGTTGACGATGTCGATGTCGACGGTTCCGGCCAGGCTGTACGCCACCACCAGGGGCGGACTGGCCAAGTAGTTGGCCTTCACGTCAGGGTTGATGCGACCCTCGAAGTTACGGTTGCCGGACAGCACGGAGGTGGCCACCAGGTCGCCTTCGTCGATGGCCTTGGTGACGGCGGGCGGCAGGGGGCCGGAGTTACCGATGCAGGTGGTGCAGCCGTAACCCACCACGTAGAAGCCGACCTGCTCGAGGTACGGGAGCAGGCCCGTGTCGGTGAGGTACTCGGTGACGACCTTGGAGCCAGGCGCGAGGGAGGTCTTGACCCACGGCTTGGCCTTCATGCCGCGCTCGGCGGCCTTCTTGGCCACCAGGCCGGCGGCCAGCATGACAGACGGGTTGCTGGTGTTGGTGCAGGAGGTGATGGCGGCTATGACCACGTCGCCGTGGGTGAGGTCCTTGTCCACACCCCGGAAGTTCAGCTTGGCGGTGCGGCTGATGGCCTCTTCGTCTAAGGCGAACCCGCGCTTATCGATGGGGGCGCGCAGGTCGTGGTGGAACTGCTCCTGCATGTTCGCCAGTTCGATGCGGTCCTGCGGGCGCTTGGGGCCGGCCATGCTGGGGACCACGTTCGAGAGGTCGAACTCGAGCGTGTCGGAGAACTCGGGCTCCGGGCTGTTGTCGTCGCGCCACAGGCCGTTGGCCTTGCTGTAGCGCTCGAGGGCCTCCACCTCGTCGGGCAGTCGACCGGTCTGGCGCATGTAGCGCAGCGTCTCGGCGTCCACCGGGAAGAAGCCCACGGTGGCGCCGTACTCGGGCGCCATGTTGCCGAGGGTGGCGCGGTCGGGCACCGTCATGCTGCTGACGCCTGGACCGTAGAACTCTACGAAGCGGCCGACCACGCCCTTGTTGCGGAGCATCTCGGTGACGGTGAGCACCAGGTCGGTGGCGGTGGCGCCTTCGGGCAGGCGGCCGGTCATCTTGAAGCCCACGACCTCGGGGATAACCATGTAGTAAGGCTGGCCAAGCATGACGGCTTCGGCTTCGATACCGCCGACGCCCCAGCCCAGTACGCCCAGGCCGTTGATCATGGTGGTGTGGCTGTCGGTGCCCACGAGCGAGTCGGGGTAGACCACGTTCTTATCGCCGTGCTCCTGCCACAACACACCGCGCGCCAGGTACTCGAGGTTGACCTGGTGCACGATGCCTGAGGCGGGCGGCACCACGTTGAAGTTATCGAAGGCGGCCTGGCCCCAGCGGAGGAACTCGTAGCGTTCGCGGTTGCGCTCGAACTCGATGCGCGAGTTCTTGATGAGCGCTAGGGGGTTGTCGTACTCGTCGACCTGCACAGAGTGGTCGATGACCAGGTCCACGGGCACGTGCGGGTTGATCTTGTTGGGGTCGCCGCCCAAGCGCTTCATGGCGCTGCGCAGGGCGGCCAGGTCGACCACCGCGGGCACGCCCGTGAAGTCCTGCAGGATGACGCGGGCAGGCTTGAAGGGAATCTCGTCCTGGTAGCGCTTCTTGGGGTCGTAAGCGGCCAGGGTCCTGATGTCCTCTTCGGTCACCAGGAAACCATCCTCGTTGCGCAGGAGCGCCTCGAGGAGCACCTTGACGGAGTACGGCATGCGGTCGATGTTGGCTATGCCGGCGTCCTGGAGGGCCTGGAGGCTGTAGTAGTACGCCTCCCCCGAGCCCGTGTCGAACACTTTACGGGCGCCGAACGAGTTGGGGTTCTTACGCTGTGTCATCGTGTAACTCCTTCTGCGTGAGAGGTCGTAACCGCGTGTTGGTCCCACGCCAAAGTGCCTGGGAACTCGTCTGTACCCTCAGTTTGAAGCTACTCTAGGTGATATGCCTGCCCCAGAATCACCTAGCTCAGCGGCGGAGCTTGACGCCGACGAGAGGCGCCTCGGCTCCGGCCCCACCCTGCTGGTAACGGCCGACGACGCCGCTGAGGCCCTGACCGACCCGACCACGCTTAGACACCTGGCCCCCTTCCTGGGGCGCACCCTCTCGGTCGCCGAGGCGGCGCGCGAGAGCGGCGAGAAGCCGAACACCACCCTCAAACGCGTTCAGCGCTTCGTGGCTATGGGCCTCCTCGAGGTGGTGGGGGAACGCAAACGCGCGGGCCGGCCCGTGAAGCTCTACCGCACTGTAGCCGACGTCTTCTTCGTTCCCTTCGAAGCCACTCACGCCGAGTCGCTGGAAGCGGCACTGGCGGAGCGCGACGCCTACTGGGAGGCCATGCTCCGGCGCAACGTCGTGCGCGCCCGCAGCGAGCGTCTCGGCACGTGGGGCACGCGCTTCTACCGCGACACGCGCGGGCGCCTGCAGGTGCAGACCGCTGTGACGCCGGACGTTAACGCCACCACACTCGACCCGGACGGACCCGCCGTCCTGAGCCTGTGGCGCGACCAACTGACGCTCGACTTCGCAGACGCCAAGCAGTTACAGCGCGAGATGTTCGCGTTGGTGCAGCGCTACAACCAGCGCCAGGGCGCACAGCGCTACCTGGTGCGCATGGGCCTGGCGCCCGTCCTGGATGACTCCGATGGGTGACGGCGGGCTGCGCGGCCCGTCCGGAAGGTGGTCAGTTACACGAATGGCCAACTACACGAGCGGTCAGCTACACGAACTGCCATCACGCCGTACGCGCCCTGGTCGAGTAGCATCTAGGCATGCTGAGAACCCCAGTGCGGACACCCACCGTGCGCAGGACCACCTTGCGTAGCACTACCGTGGCTGAAGGCGGAGCAGCCCACGCTGCCCCGCAGCCCCTGCCCGTTGCGGCGGCGTTCAGAATGGCGGCGCTGGCACTGGCGCTGCTGTTGGCCCTAGCCGCGTGCGCCCCCGGCGCGTTCGGTGGCGCCGACCCCAACGACCCGGTGGTGGCCGAGCTGCAGCGCGCGGCCGAGATAATCTTCCACCGCATGGAGCTGGGCAAGCTCGAGCTGGGCGCGTACACCACCACCCCGCTCGTAGACGCGCGCATACCGGAAGGCGCCACCCTGACCTTGGTCGAGTACGACGCCGAGGCGGGCTCCACCTACATGCTCATGCTGACCTCGTCGCGCTTCCCTGAAGGCGCGTGGCGCATAACGCCGCGGGGGGTCAGCCGCGTCGCTGCGGGCTGACCCCCTCGGTACTTAAGTTCCCGTAACGCTGGTACTAGCAGAACGCGAGCCTGCCGGCCAACCGTACGGCCGGATGGCTCGCGTGGATTACGCCCCTACGGGGAGGTACTTGGCGAGGCGCTGCTCGTAAGCCGACTTGGACTGCGAGCCGATCATGATCTCTACCGCCTCGGAGTCCTTGAAGAGGATGACGGTGGGGATGCTCATGACGCGGAACTGCTGGGCTACGGCCATGTGGTCATCCACGTTCAGCTTGCCGACCTTGACCTTGCCATCGTAGTCGCCTGCCAGCTCCTCGATGATGGGGCCCACCACACGGCAAGGGCCGCACCAGGGCGCCCAGAAATCGACCAGCACCAGACCTTCCTTGGTCAGGTCGGCGAAGTTGTCGTCGGTGAACTCTATGAGGTTGGCCATTATGAATCGCTCCTTGTCGTTCGCTCGCAGCGCCCGGGCTACAACTGTTCATGCTGGCGGGTCCGCGAAGTGTGGCGTCTGAGGCGCCCCTTGCCCGCGTACGGCTCAGGCCAGAGGGGCCAAGCGGTGCGCGCCGGGGCAGCTACTGACCGCAAACTACTGACCATAATCTACGGGGCGGCATGACCCCCAGCGTGTGCACCAAGCGACACACCCGCTTCAGGTCCACACCACCAGACCGTCCGCCTGCGCGCCCCTCAACACCTGCGGCGGCGTGAGTCCCAGCACCTTGTGGCCGCCCTTCACTGCCGCCCGTACCAGGGCGCGGGGGTTGGCGGCGGCGCCGTGCAGTTCCGCGGCCTTGGTGACCTCCCTCGTTACGTCCAGGTCAGGGCTCGAGCCGCGCGAGTCAGTGCCGAACGCCACCTCCACCGAGTGCTTAGCGTAAAGCTGCCACGGGAAGCGCCCGCAGCCTAGGGCCTCGTTCGAGCGCGGGCAGTGAACCACGGTGGCGTTGGCGCGGGCGGTCAGGCGCACGTCCTCCTCGTCCACCTCCACCATGTGCACCAGGGTGGGAGCCGTGGCCAGCACGCCTAAGTCGTGGAGGTAACGAACCGGCGACACCCCGCGCGACTGCACCGGCAGACCAGCGGCGGCCAGAGACTCCGCCAGGGGGCCCGAGCCCGTCAGGAACAGTTCCGCCTCGCCTGGCGACTCGGCCACATGGATAGCCACAGGCAGGCCCTCGGCGCGCGCCCAGGCGGCCAGGCGCTGCATGAGCGGCGCGCTGACCGTGTGGGGCGTGTGCGGGCTGAGTCCCACCCGCATGCCCCCGGGGCGCTGCAGCGCCCTGAAGCCGGCAAGCAGCTCCACCGTGGCTCCGAACACTTCGTCGGCCTGCTCGGGGAACGGCGCGAACACCTCCCAGTAGGCCACGCCAGTGAGGTCAGGCTCGGCGAGCAGGAGGCGCATGACCGCCGGGTCGGTGACTATGTCGCCCACCACGGTCGTGCCGAGCGCGCGCAGCTCCGCCAGACCCCGCCGAGCGGCCTCCACACCGCGGCGCCCGGCGCGGCCCTCTGCCACCACCCGCGCGATGAACTCGGGGTAGCTGGCGGGGCGGAACTCCATATTCGAGAGGTCCAGGTGCGTATGGGCGTTAACAACGGGGGGCGACACCGCGAAGCCGCCGTCCACCAGTCGCGCCTCCGGGAAGGCGCGCGCCGTGCCCGCACGGTCACGCACGTCGGCTACGGTCAGGGAGGCGGGGCCAGCCCCGGCGCGCTGCAGCAGCACGCCGCCGTCGGCGCGCGGCATGCCGAGGCCGTTGTACACAACCTCAGCGTGGAGCAGTAGGCGCTCGAAGGCGCCCTCCTCCCCAGTTCCGACCACCTCGCTGACGAGCGTCGTCGCCACGCTACTTACCCGGCCCGCCTGCGGTTCAGTCGGCGCTGGCGCCGGCGGGGCTGGGGCTCGCGCCAACCCGCACGGGGTTCGCGGCGTCCGCGGCGCTGGCGTCGCGGGCGGCCTGAAGCGCCGCCTCGTACTCGGCTAGCACCCGTTCGGGCTCCTTGACGATGCCGTACAGGGAATCGCGCTGGGCGGGCTTGTAGCCTGCCTCCACTATCTGGCGCACGATCTCGGTCTCGGGCGTGGTCTGGTGCTTGGCGCCCGCCTGCGAGACGACGTTCTCTTCCAGCATGGTGCTACCGAAGTCATTGCAACCGAAGCTGAGCGCCGTCTGCGCCACCTTGTAGCCCATGGTGGGCCATGAGGCCTGGAAGTTAGGGACGTTGTCGAGCAGTATGCGGCTGACGGCCACGTTCTGAAGGTACTCATGCGCGCCGGCGCCCGGCACCTTGGCCTCTATGCGCACGCCGTCGGTCTGCAGCGTCCAGGAGATGAAGGCCGAGAAGCCGTTACCGTAACGCTCCAGGGCCACGTCCTGCTGGTCGCGTACGCGCAGCATGCTCTGCACCCGCTGCGCGGGCGTCTCGCCGAAGCCGATGACCATGGTGGCCGTGGTGTACAGGTCGAGGGACTGGGCCTCGCCCATGATCCGTATCCAGTCGTCAGAAGAGATACGCGCGGGCGAGATGTGGCGCGCGTGGCGCACCTCGTCCACCAGCATCTCGCCACCGCCTCCCGGCAGGCCGTCGAGCCCGGCGGCCTGCAGTTCCTTCAGCACCTCGAGGCTGGTCATGCCCGTAATCTTGGCCATGCCCTTGATCTCTTCGGGGCTGAACGCCTCCACGCGGATGGTGGGGTGGTGGGTCTTGATGTGCTGCATGAGGTCCAGGTACCACTGGAACTCCAGGTAAGGGTTCACGCCGCCCTGCATGAGGATGCGGCTGCCGCCCACGGCCTCCAACTCGCGGATCTTGTCGCTGATCTGCTCGAAGGTGAGGGTGTAGGCGTCGTCCTGCCGGCGGGTGCGGTAGAAGCCACAGAAGGAGCAGCCCACGGAGCAGACGTTGGAGTAGTTGATGTTGCGGTCGATGAGGTACGTGACGACCTCGGGGTCGGTGCGGAGCCGCCTGACGGCGTCGGCTGCGGCGGCCAGATCGAAGAGCGGCAGGTCGTACAGGGCTACCGCCTCGTCTGGGCTGAGTCGTTGTCCGGAAGCGGCCTTAGCGAGCAGGCTCATGGGCGGAGCATAGCACTGCCCCAAGTTGTGTACTTGCTCGCGATATGCAGGTAAACTAACAGTATGTCGAGTAACCGCAGCGAGGCAGGCAGCCCGTGGCGTCCCATCTTCGAGGAGGTGCGCCATGCCATTGGGCATCGCCGCGACGAGCACGGGGTGGTGGGCAGCATCAACTGGTTGCGGCACGCCATGGAGCTACGCGGCGCCAACCCTAACGTCGTTCGTAACATCATCTACCGCGACAAAGGTCGCCTTCCAGACAAGCGAGCGCTTTTCCTGATCTTAGACGAGCTCTGGCGCGGCGCCGGCAACGCGCCGCTCCACATGCCCGAGCTCGAGGCGCTCCTCTCCCCCAACGCCAGCGCCGAGCAGGAGGTCCTGCAGCTCATGGGCCGCGACAAGCGCAAGGCCTACAAGGCGCTACTGGGCGGCATCCGCGCAGGCGAGATGCCTAAGGTGCTCGTCACCGGCCGGCCCGGTTCAGGCAAGACCCTCCTGACCGACTACGTGCAGCACGGTCTAGAGCTGGCCGGCATGAAGGGCCAGAACTGCGTGCGGCTGGAGTTCGGCTCCGTGGACCTGGCCACCTCGCTCACCCGCCTCGGCCTGCAGCTCGGGGTGGCGTCCGAGGTCATGGAGTCGCGCCTGGTGCGCATAGCCACGGCCAGCGCCTACGCGGTGCAAGCCGACTCGCAGGCCGAGGTGGCGCGCGTGCTGCTGGAAGCGGTGCGTCAACGCACCGAGCCCATGGTGCTGCTACTGCACGTATCGCAGGGGCTCACCACGCAGGACAGCATGGGCCTGGCGCCGCTGCGGCTCAACACGCCTGAAGTCCCCCGCGTCAGCGGGCCCGAATGGCTGTGGGTCACGCTCATCGAACCGCTGGCGCGCCAGCCGCATATCTCGCTCTTCGTCACCATGACCGACCTGCCGGCCCGCGCCATGCAGCGCTTAGGGCCGTTCACGGACCCCATCCGTCTGACGCCACCCACGGCCGCCGACGCCCGCCGCTTCGTCAAGGCGCGCGTGCCGCACCTCTCGCCCGCACAGCAGGAGGACATCGTGCAGCGCGCCGGCCGCTCGTTCGAGGAGCTGCGCACGCTCACGCTCCTCGCGCAGGCCAGAGCGCCTCAGGAGGGCGACGCCAAGGCCGGCGAGCAGTACATCGAGCAGCTCGGGCGCTTGGTGGAGCAGACGGGCGACCCAGACCTGCGCGCCTTCCTGGCGTCCCTGGCGGTGCTCTCACCGCCGGCGTTCCCTACCTTCTCTGCCGGCGTGCTGCGGGAGGTGCAGGGCGTGAAACGCGAGCTCGGCCCGTTCGAGCTGTCGTTCCTCGACCCGGTACCTGGTCAGACCGATCAGTACAGAAGCTTCTCGCGGCAACTGACGCGCGAACTGCAAACCCGGCTCACGGAGAGCGACCCGACTTACTACAGGCGCGTGCAGCGCGCCGCGGCCGGGGCGTACCGCCAGGCGGCCGAGGCCGACCCCAGCACCGAAGTGGCGGCTCGTTTCCTGCACCACCTCTTCGAGGCGCGCGACTGGCGCGAGCTGACCGACTGGTTAGCCGCGCACTCGGTACCGCACGCTCAGGTGCGCAACATCTGGCAGGCGGCGCTAGATGAGCTCAAGGGTCAAGCTGACCTCGACCTGGTGGCCCGCGAGGTGGCCAGTCATTACGTGAAGCTGGGGGCGTACGAGCACCCCGACGCGCTCCGCGCCTTCGAGACTGGCGCCGCCTCAGCCGACCCCACCCTGCAAGCCTGGACGCTCGTCAAAAGGGCGGAGGGCGAGGTGCTCGCCGGCCGCTACGACCGCGCCGAGGTCCTGCTGGACACCAGCCCCGTCATCGACGATCCGCTCATCCGCGCCGAGGCCGCCCTCACCCGCGCCAGTATCCTCCGCTGGCGCAGCGAGCTGGCTGAAGCCGCCGACATCGTGGCCAAGCGGGTCCGGCCCGAACTCAAGCGGCTGGTCGGCACGCCCGGCAGCGGGCACGCTCAGCAGGCGCTCACTAAAGCCACTGTCTGGGAGGGACTGATAGCCAAGGACCGCGGCGATCTCGAGGAGGCTCTCGCCGCTTTCGCGGCCGCGGAAGCCGGCGACGACCTCGTGCAGGCGCGCATAGAATTCCAGCGCGGCGACGTGAACCTGCGCCTGGGCCGCCTCGACGCTGCCCTAGCGGCGCTCGACGCCGCGGTGGAGCTGTCGCGGCGCTCGGAAGCTCTGCCGCAAGAACAGGCCCGCTACCTGGCGCGCCGCGGCACGCTGCACCGCACGCGTGGCGAGATGACCGCCTCAGCAGGCGATTTCGGCGCCGCGCGTGAGCTCATCAACAACGCCGAGCTACCGGCCCACGAGCTCGACTTCTGGCGCGCCAAGATCGACGACGAATCCACCTACACCGCCCTCGCGCTAGGCGATTTCGAGGAGGCCACCTTCCTCGTAACCCACGCGCTGGCCACCTTCCGCACTTACGCCGCCGCCGCAGGCACCAGCGCCACCTTCAGGGTGCTGCGCGGCACCCTGCACCTGGCGGCCTCCTACGCCTGCCGCGGTCTGGCGCAGCCCCTGCGCCTGCCCTTCCCCGTGCTGCGCGACGGCGTCGACGGTCCCGACCTGCGGCACGCCCGGCAGCGCATAGACGAGGTCATCTCCGCCCTCGCCGACGCGCCCCGTTTCCAGACCGACCTCAGGCGGCAGGCGCTGCTGCTGGCCAGCCAGTTCGCGGCCTCCGGCGACGAGGGCCAGGCGCTGGCCGACGCCGCGCTCAAGGTCTCGCCCTTCGATTACCAGCGCGCGCAGGCGCTCGCCGCCCGCGCCGCCGCCCAGCTGCGGCGGGGTGAGCTGAAGGGCGCGCTCGCCGACCTGCAGAAGGCCGGTGCGGCGCTCGACCGGGTCACAGCCGAGCTGCAGGATGAACGCGGCGACACCGGCCTGCGCTCGCAGCTCGCCGCTCTGACCAGCGCCGCGCACCTAGCGACCGGCAACGAGAAGGAAGCGGCCGAGGTGCTGGTAGCCGCCCTCGACGACGCCGCGCTGGCGCCCTACCACGAGGGTCTCCTGCGCGCCTTCGGCGAGGCCGCCGACGAAGCGCAGGTTGAGGGTGGCTGGAAGAGCCACCGCCGCCTGCGGCTGCTGCTCGGCGTCGACGGCACCGGACCCAGCACCCCTGCGCGCCTGCCGGACGCCCTGGTCGCAGCCTGGCGCTCGCGGTCCAGGCCCGCCTCGGCGGGCTGAGCGTGGGCAGCGCCGGCCCGGAACCCGCCCGGATCGTGGTGGCCGCCACACCGGGCCTCCTCGCCGGCCTCACGCCCCACCCGCAACTCGACCGCTTCCGCGACCCAGCCGGCCAGCTGGAGGCGCTCGTCTCCATAGCTGGCGACCCGCCAGGTAGCGTCACCGCCCTCGTGCGGGGCAACGAACTGCTCGGTTACGTGGCGTTCCATCCCCCCACCGAGATCGAGTCGTGGGGCTTCGACCGCACGGGCCAGATCCTCGAGCTCGGGGCCATAGAGGTTGCCCCCACCGAGCGCGGGCAACGCTGGGCCGAGCGGCTGCTCGCAGCCTCGTTCGAGGGCGGCCGTTTCGATCACACGGTGGTGTTCGCCACCCTCTACTCCTGGCATTACGACCTGGCCCGCAGCGGGCTCGGCGACCTCGCCTACCGCCGCATGCTCGAGCGGCTCTACGGCTCCGCGGGCCTGGAGCTGTTCGCCACCACCGACGAGGAGATCCGCTCTAGCCCCGCCAACGCCCTCATGGCACGCGTAGGCCCTCACGCGCCGACCGAGGTGGTCGCCGAGTTCCATCGCCTGCGCGGCTTACTCCCGGGAGCGCCAGCCGCCGCTTGGTAGCATCGCCCCAACCATGGAGAGAAGATGCTCGTAAGAGAGATCATGACCAGGCAGGTCGTGGCCATAGCCCCAGACACGCCTATCCGCGACGTTCAACTGCTCATGGAGCAGCGCAACATCCGCCACTTCCCCATCCTGGGTCAGGCCGGTAACGACGGCCAAGCCGATCGGCTAGTGGGGATAGTTTCCGACCGCGACGTGCGCCTCGTAGGCGCCGACCACCCCAAGGCGCCCGCCGGCGTCAAGTCCAGCGACCCGGTGTCGGCGCTCATGGTCTTCCCCGTGCTGACCGCCGACCCCGAGGACCCCATCGAGGAAACCGCCAAGGTCCTCAGAGAGCACAAGATCGGCGCCATGCCGGTCATGGACGACGGTCGCCTCGTGGGCATAGTCACCGCCATCGACATGCTGGACGCCCTCGTGCGCATGTCGGGCGTAACCGAGGCCTCCTCGCGCCTGGAGGTTGAGGTCGTCAACCGCCCCGGCGCCCTGGCAGGGCTCCTTGACCGCGTGGCCAGCCGGCACATCAACGTCTCCAGCGTCATGACCTCACGCTCCGACGCCGACACCGTGTCGTTCGTGCTGCGCGTCGGCACCGCGGCCGGGCACGAACTCGCCGCCCACCTGCGCGGGCTCGGGTACACCGTCTACTGGCCCCCAGAGCGAGCGTGAGGCTTTCGGACCACGCGTTCGTCTACGCGCCGGACCTAGCCGGCTTCGACCTATCGCGCGACCACCCCTTCAAGCCCATCCGCCTGGAGCTCACGCGCACCCTGCTACAGCGCGCGGGACTGCTCACCGAGGACCAGCTGGTGACGCCCGCTCCGCTCTCCGACAAGGCGCTCCTCGATGTGCACGACGCCCGCTTCGTGGAGACGGTCAAGGCGGCCTCGCGCGGTGACGCGGTGCCAGACGCCCAGTTGTACGGCCTCGGTACCAGCGATAACCCCATCTTCGCCGGCATGCACGAGGCCGTGCTGGGGGTGGTGGCGGCCACCGTGACGGCCGTCGAGCTCGTGGCGTCCGGCCATGCCAAGCGGGCGGCCAACTTCTCCGGCGGCCTGCACCACGCGCTCGCCGCGCGCGCGTCGGGCTTCTGCCTCTACAACGACCTGGCCGTGGGCATCCGGCACGCCGTCAGGAACCACGGCATGCGCGTGGCGTACGTGGACCTTGACGCCCACCACGGCGACGGTGTGCAGTGGATCTTCTACGAGGACCCCGCGGTTCTCACCGTCAGCCTGCACGAGTCGGGGCGCTACCTCTTCCCCGGCACCGGTCACACCTACGAGACGGGTAAGGGCGCCGGGCGCGGCACCGCCGTGAACGTGCCCCTCGAGCCCTATACGGAGGACGAATCGTTCCTGGAGGTCTTCGACCTGGTGGTGCCCGCCGCGTTGCGCCACTTCCAGCCCGACCTGATAGTGCTGCAGGCCGGCGCCGACATGCACACCCGCGACCCGCTGGCGGACATGAGCCTCTCGCTCACCGCCATGGCCGAGAGCTACCGGCGCATGGTGGCGCTAGCCAACGAGTTATCTGGCGGGCGCCTGGTCGTCATGGGCGGCGGCGGCTACGACCCGTACCGCACCGTACCGCGCGCCTGGGCGCACGCCTGGGCAGCGCTTACGGACACCGAACTGACCGGCGCGCTGCCGGGCGAGTGGCTGGAAGAGTGGCGCGCCAAGCTGGGCAGCCTGGGCGGCAACTTGCCCACCGCCGCAGATGAGGAAGCAGGCGAGTACCCGCCGGTGCCGCGGCGCGCGGCCATAACGCGCCGCAACCGCCTGGTGGCTACCAGGACCATCGAGACGCTGCAGGAACTGTGGCGCAAGCAGGACCCGAACGGAGGAGCATGATGCGAATTGGTTTCGTTGGCCTGGGCACCATGGGTGCGCCCATGGCGCACCGGCTGCTGGCCGCTGGTTACGACGTTACGGTGCATAACCGCACACGGTCGCGCGAGGAGCCGCTAGCGGCGGCGGGCGCGAAACGCGCCACCTCGCCCAGGGCCGCCGCTGAAGGCGCGGACGTGGTGTTCACCATGGTCAGCGACACGCCCGACGTGCAAGCCGTGGTGCTGGGCGAGAACGGTGTGGCCTTAGGCATGAAGAAGGGCGGCGTGCTGGTGGACATGAGCACCATCAGTCCGGCCACCACCCGCCGCATAGCCACAGCGGTCCTAGAGCACGGCGTCGACATGCTGGACGCCCCAGTCTCGGGCGGCAGCGAGGGGGCTGAGAAAGGCACCCTGTCGATCATGGTTGGCGGCGAGCTGGCAGCGCTGGAGCAGGTACGGCCCGTGCTGCAGCACCTGGGCAGCACCATCACTCACGTCGGCTCCTCAGGCGCCGGGCAGGTGGCCAAGGCCGTGAACCAGACGATCATCGCCGGTACCTACGCGGCGGTGGCGGAAGGCATGGCGTTAGCCATGGCGGCCGAGATCGACGTGGAAGCCGCGCTGCAGGCGCTCGGCGGCGGCGCCGCCGGTTCGTGGGTGCTAGCCAACCGCGCTCGCAACATGATCGAGGGCAGTTACCCGCTGGGCTTCCGCACCCGCCTGCACCGCAAGGACCTGGGCATAGCCTTGAGCGCCGCCAAGGAGCTCGGCGTGGCCATGCCGGTAGCCGCCTACGTGGAGCAGCTCGAGACCAGCCTGGTGAAGCGCGGCTTCGGCGACGAGGACGTGTCGAACCTGGCGCGCGTGGTGCGCGAGCAGGCCGGACTGGACCCTTGACCGCTCACGCGGGCCTGCGCACGCAGCCGCAATAACAGAACGTTGCTCTGCAGCCGCGGGTGGCGCCGGCCGGGTTCAGCGGCGCGCCGCTACCCACAACCGGTCCGTGTCGGTGTGCAAGGCGCCGCCGTCCGGGTGGGCCAGCACCTCCACGTCCCTGAAACCCGCTGCCGTCAGGAGCCTGGTCACCAGTGGCGGGTCGTAACCGCGCTCGTAGTGCACCTCCGTGAACGCGCCCTCAGCGGTGTCGCAGTACGCCTCCACCTTGGCCAACTGCCGCGCCTCGTCGAAGCTGTGCTCCCAGCGGTAGTACACGTCGTCCGCCCAACCTGAGGCGACCCCGCCCTCCCACAACTGCCGCAGGCCGGCCGTGGTGTTCACGTCGAACACGAACACGCCGCCCGGTTCCAGGTGCGCGTGCACGTTCCGCGCCATGGCCAAGAAGGCGTCGTCGGTCAGTAGGTTGTTCAAGGAGTCGAAGATTGAGTACACGAGCGCGTAGCGGCGCTCCAGAGTGAACGTCTGGAACTCAGCCTGGTGGAACCGCACGTGCGGCAACTTAGCGCGGGCCACGGCCAGCATGGAGTCCGAGGCGTCGAGGCCCTCCACGTCGTAACCCAGCTCCGCTACCGGCACGGTGCCGTTACCCGTGCCGCAGCCGAGGTCCAGGAGCGGGCCCCCGGTGAAGCCTAGTTCTGCCGCCTTGGCTAGAACGAACTCCAGCCACTCGTCGTACTCGATGTCGGCCATGATCCGGTCGTAGACACGCGCTAGAGCGGTGAAAGGGGCGGGCTCGGCGGGTTCGGCGGTCCCGCCGGCGCTGGCGGTGTTCCGTGGTTGCATGCCGGCGATGATACCGCCGCCCGGCCAGCAGGCTCGAGCTAGCGGCCGGAGCCTACAGGTGGGCGGCGTGGGCCAACCTTCCCGTCACGCGCCTGGGCGCAGCGCCTACCCTAAGCTCGGGACCGCAGGACGCCGGCCCTTACCCTCCCCCGCTGGGTCAGGCGTCCGCGCTTCCCACTTCCAGCACGAACTTGCCGATGCTGTCGTTAGCGCGCAGGCGCGCGTGCGCCTCGTTCACGCGAGTCCACGGAAACACGGTGTCCACTAGCGGCTTCAAGTCGCCACCTGCCACCTGCGCACCGAAGCGCTCTTGGAAGGCTTCCACTATGCGCACCTTCTCGGCCGGCGGCCGCCCGCGCAGGGTCGAACCTATGACGCGCGCCCGCTTCACCATCAGCGCCCGCATGTCGAGCTCGCCCTTACGGCCGCTGAGGGTGGAGATGATAACCAGCCTGCCGCCCGGCGCCAGTGCCGCCATGTTCTGCGCCAGGTAGTCCTGGCCCACCATGTCGAGGATCACGTCCACGCCGCCTTGTTGCTCAAGCACCGCCGGCAGCCAGGGGCCGGTGTGGCGGTCCAGCGCCAGGTCGGCTCCCAACTCCCGGCACACGCTCACCTTCTCGGGTCCGCCCGCGGTGGTCATCACGGTGGCGCCGGCCAGCTTGGCCTGCTTCACGGCGGCGGTGCCTACCCCGCTGGCGCCGCCATGCACCAGCACGCGCTCGCCGGCCTGCAGGCCGCCCTCCATGAACAGGTTCAGGTAGGCGGTCAGCGCGGTTTCGGGGAAAGCCGCCGCCTCCGTCAGGCTCCAACCGGCGGGTACGCCCATAAGCATGGCCGCGGGCACCGCCACCCGCTCTGCGTAGCCACCGCCCGCCAACAGCGCGCAAGCCGCTCGACCAAGCCACGTGTCGTCCACGCCCGGCCCTACCCGCACCACGTGACCGGCCACTTCCAGACCCACGATGTCGGATTCGCCCGGCGGGGGTGGGTAGTGACCGGCGAGCTGCGAGAGGTCGGCCCTGTTCACCCCCGCCGCAGCTACCGCCAGCAGCACCTCGCCGGGCCGTAACGCGGGCTCCTTCACACGCTGCAGCGCCATGCCGGCGCTTCCGTCGGGCATCAAGGCCCGCATGTAGGTTCCGTCCATGGCCCATGCTAAGCGCAGCGCCGTTGCCGCTCCGTTCGGCCCTGCCCCCGCAGGGCCCCTCTCATGTGCCGTTGAGGGCGCCGCGCAACTGGTAGCGTGAGAGCCATGATCGGCGTAGACCTGGGCACCACCAACGTGCGTATCCACCTGAAGGGCAAGGGCGTACTACTTAGAGAACCCGCCGTGATCGCGGTCGTGAAGGGCACGACCGAGGTCAAGGCCGTCGGGCAGGAGGCGTACCGCATGCTGGGCCGTACGCCCGGCAACATCACGGCGCTTAGGCCCATGGCGGACGGCGTCATAGCCGATTACACGCTGACCGAGCGCATGCTCAAAGCGTTCATCAGCAAGGTCCTCACTGGCCCGAGCCGGTTCATTAGGCCCAACATCATGGTCTGCATACCGTCCGGCATCACCGACGTTGAGAAGCGGGCGGTGGTGCAAGCTGCCCGCGAGGTGGGCGCCCGCAAGTGCTACCTGATCGAGGAGACCGTGGCCGCCGCTATCGGCGCCGGCATCGCTATAGCCGAACCGGTGGGCTCCATGATCATCGACGTGGGCGGCGGGACCACCGACCTGGCCATCATCAGCCTGGGCGGCATAGTCGTCTCGGAGAGCCTCCGCATAGCCGGCAACACGTTCGACCGCGACATCATGGCGTACGTGAAGAGCCGCTACAACCTGCTCATAGGCGACCGCACCGCCGAGCAGATCAAGCGCGAGATCGGCGCCGCCAAGATCGTAACGCCCGACGACGCCCGCACTATCGAGGTGCGTGGCCGCGACCTCATAGACGGTATGCCGAAGAGCGTGACCGTCAGCACCGAGGACGTGGTCACGGCGCTGGAGTCTTCCCTCAAGAAGATTGCCGACGCCATGGTGAAGGTCCTGGAGCAGGCACCACCGGAACTGGTATCGGACGTCATCGAGCGCGGCATCGTCATAACGGGTGGCGGCGCGCTGCTGCGTAACCTCGACGCCTACCTGTCAGGCGTCACGTCCATCCCCGTGGGCGTGGCCTCCAACCCTGCGGACTGCGTGGTGCTCGGCACGGCGCAGGCGCTCGACATGGTGCACGTTCTAAAGGACGCCTACTTCGACGAAGCCAGGCCGTAAGGTCTAAAGCTGCTCCCCGTCCGTGGTGGGCTCAGCAGCGGTCAACGCAGCCTCCGCCGGCGTGGCCGCTTCCGCGGGCGACTCGCCAACCGTCTCCGAGGCGGCCACACGCCCCAGGCGTCCCACCAGTAGGAAGCCGAGCGCGTAGCAGCTGAGCGTTACTAAGAGCAGCGCGAAGAGCGGCATGCCGACCTGTCCCGTAGCCAACGCCAGCGCCAAGAACCACGCCGAGGAAGCCAGCAGGATACCGGTGGTGAGAGCGGCCGACAGAGCCGCCTTGCGCGCTCCGGGACCACCGCCCAGGGCGCCCAGGCGCGCCACCACGAACACCACCACGGGCATTTGCGCCAACGCCATAGCTACCAGGATCCAGGCTAGGAGCGCACTCGGATTGCGCGGGGCGCCGCCCGCCAGCAGGACCACCACCACGCCCACCAGCGCCGCTACCACGCACTGCGCCAGGAACGCCATAACGTAAGCCGAGCGCAGGAACGCCGCAGCGGCGCCCACGCTCAGGCGGTGGGTCTTTAGGTAGCGACCAGCGAACGAACCCCAGCGCGCGCTAGACGCCCGGGCTGAAGCCGGTTGGGTTTCAGGCGGCTCGGTTCCGGCGCTCAGTGCTCGGGGTACTCCTCATGAGTGTTCCTGATGAGGAAGTTAGTGAAGGCCACGAAGAAGCCCGAGAAGATGATGATGGAGATCATGACGATGATGGCGTTACGACCGATTACGAGGAAGGTATCCACAGGTGCCTCCGATGTGCGAGTTTACCCTACTCCGCCACTGCCCGGCTCCAGGCCGCAGAGGCCGTGCGGCCCGAGAGGCGGCTGAAGCGCAGCACCAGCAGCAGGGCCGCCACCGCCAAGCCGGCCACCAGCCCGAACCACATACCGCGCGGGCCCACCCCCATCACGAAAGTGAGCAGCAAGCCCGCGGCTATACCCACGCACCAGTAAGCCACCAGGGTGATAAGCATCGGCACGCGCGTGTCCTTCAGGCCGCGCAGGGCGCCCTGAGCGGTGACCTGCATGCCGTCCACGATCTGGAACATGGCAGCTATGGCCAGGAAGGTGGTGGCGTGCCGTACCAGGTCCAAGTTCTGCGGGGCGCCCAGGTCCACGAAGAGGCCGATGACCACTCGCGGCGCCAGCCAGAAGAGCAGCGCCGAGAGGCACATGAAGACCATGGCCAGCCCGATACCGTGCGCGCCCGCGCGCCGCACGCCGTCCGGGTCACGCCGGCCCGCCGCCTGCCCCACCAGCACGGCCGTAGCGGTGGCTATGCCGAGCGGGATCATGAAAGTCATGGACGCCGACTGTATGGCTATCTGGTGACCGGCCAGCACGGAATCGCCGAAGCCGCCCAGCACGAAGGTGGTAACGCTGAATGCGCTGACCTCGAGGCCGAGCATGGTGGCGATGGGCCAGCCGACCCGCACGATCTCGCGCATGCGGGAACCGTTAAGGCGGCGCATGTTGGCGAACACCGCCTCGTGGCGGTACCTGCGCCGCACCAGCCACGCCGCCGCCACGAACATGAGCGTGTACACGGCCGCTGTGGTGAAACCCACCCCGACCACGCCGAAGGCAGGCAGACCGTAACGACCGAAGATGAGCGTGTCGTTGAGGAAGACGTTCACGCCCACGCCCGCGAGGGCCATGAACAGTATGGGGCGGGCGTCGCCGTGCCCCTCCATGAGCCCCCGCAGCGCCACGAAACCGAGCGCGAACGGCAGGCCGGGCGTTATGGCGCGGAGGTAAGCGCCTGCCGGCGCCACCGAACTCTGCGGCAGCCCTAACAGACCCAGGATGGCTTCGGCGTTCAGGAACAGGGCCATGCCCGGTACAGCTAACACCACGGCAAGCAGTAGCGCTTGACCGGTGATCAGGCCAGGTTCACGTTCACTACGCGCTCCAGTAGCGTGCGCCACGAGTGGCGCCACTGCCAACAGCATGGCCATGAGTACGTTGTACACGGTGAAGAACACTGTGGAACCGAGCGCCAAGCCGGCCAGCGAGCTGGGGCCTAACCGGCCCACGAAGAGGGTGTCAACGAAGCTCATGCCGCTCTGCGCGAGCTGCGCGAGCGACAGGGGCAGCGCTAACGCCACCAGCTTCCGCAACTCACCACCCAGCCGAGGCACGGCGCTCAACATACTCCGTGGGGCGCCACTGGTAGCATGACGCATGCGTCTACTCGTCGTGGCCCTGCTCTTCGTAGCCCTAGTTGCTGGCGGGCTGTTCGCTTTCGGTGTCCTGCCTCTCGGGGCGAAGGAACCCGACGTGCCCGACCTGTTCCTCGTCATCGAGCAGAACGATCCCGCCGCAATCGGCGAGGCGCTCGCGGCAGGCGCCGACCTGCACGGGCGTAACGAGGCGGGCCTCACGCCGCTCATGACCGCTATAAGCAGCGGCGCCAGCACCGCCGTCATCGAAACGCTGCTTCAAGCCGGCGCCAACATCGACGACCAGGCCGCTAGTGGCACCACAGCGCTCATGCTGGCCGCGGGCATGGGCACACCTGCCCAGGTCATATACCTGCTGAACGCGGGCGCCGACCCCACCCCGCAAGACACCCAGGGGCGCTCGGCCGCGGAGCTGGCCATGACCAACCCGCAGGTGCGCACCTCGGGGGCGTTCCCCAGGCTGCAGGAGCTGGCTGGCAGGCCGTTCGTGCGCGGCTGGCCCAGCGGTTACGTGGTGCCCGTGGAGGGCGCCACCATCAGCTCGCGCCGCAGTCACCTGCCGGGCGCGCCGCGCGCTTACCGCAACGGCGTGCACGAAGGCTTCGACTTCTACTCGGGCACCGTCAGCGTGGCCATCAACTACGGCACCCCCATCAACGCCGTGGCCGACGGCGTGGTCATCCGCGCCGATCACGATTACGTGGAGCACACGCTGGAGGAGTACAACGCGCTCATCGAGCAGGCGGGCCGTTCGCTCTCCACCCCGCCCGACATCCTCGACGGGCTCCGCGGCCGGCAGGTCTGGATCCAGCACGCGGGCGGGTTCGTAACGCGTTACGCGCACCTGGCGGCGGTAGCCGAGATCGTGGCCGTGGGCGCTCCCATCAAGCAGGGCGACATCATAGGCACCACCGGTAACTCCGGCACCCTCGAGGCCGCAGAGGGCACGCAGGACGACCCGCACCCACACGTCGAGATCTGGCGGGGCGAGGAGACGTTCCTGGGTGCCGCTCTAGAGCCGGAGCAGATCTGGGAGCTGGCGGGCCAAGTGTTCGGCGTCGCCGCGCTGCCGCCCTTCCACGACTGAGGTCAGCGCCAGGGCACACGCCGGGCGCCTTAGCACGAGCCCACTTTCACGGTCTTAGTTCACGTCACCAGGGCAGGTTGAAACCGCCGTGGTTCTCCGCGCGGTAGTACTGCTCGATCTCGTCGGGGATGGTGCTGACGTCGTCCACCACCTTGAAGAGGTGCAGGTCCTGCTCGGAGATGGTGCCGTTACGCAGCAGCGTGCCCTGCAGCCACTGCAGCAGGCCGCGCCAGTACTCCACGCCCACCAGGTAGACGGGGAACGGCTTGATCTTGTGCGTCTGGATGAGGGTCAGAGCCTCGAAGAGCTCGTCGAGGGTACCGAAGCCGCCCGGGAAGATGACGAACGCGGTGGAGTACTTGACGAGCATGACCTTGCGCACGAAGAAGTACTTGAAGTCCACGGAATCGGTCAGGTACGGGTTCGGCGCCTGCTCGTGGGGCAGGTCGATGTTGAGCCCGACGCTGCGGCCGTCCACGTCCATGGCGCCGCGGTTGGCGGCTTCCATGATGCCGGGCCCGCCGCCCGTGACTATGGTGTAACCCTGTTTGGCCAGTTGCGCCGCCAGCTGCCGGGTCTTCTTGTAAGTGTCGCTGTCTTCCTTCAGGCGCGCTGAGCCGAAGATGGTCACGGCCTTGCCGATGTCGGCGAGTTCCTCGAAGCCTTGTACGAACTCGCCGAGGATGCGGAACATGCGCCATGAGTCTTCGGCCAGTGCGTCGATAACGTACTGTTTCTCGATGCCGTTCATCCGGCAAGCCTAACCGGGCGGAGCGTGCCCATGTGTGAACGGGCGGTCATATGCGCCCGGGGCTGGTGCGGTGGGGCCGTGCAGCCGACCTAGGGCGCGGCGCTGCCCAGCAGTTCCCAGATGCCGTTCAAGTCCGGCCTCACCAGGTCAGCGCCGGCAGCCTCAAGCGCCGCGCGGGTGCCCGACCCCCAGGTCACTCCGTACGTGGGCAGGCCCGCGGCAGCGCCCGCCTTGATGTCCACCACGGAGTCGCCCACCATGAGCACGCCGGCACCGCTCACCACGCTGACGGCTCTCTGCAGCACAGCGGGCGCCGGCTTGGCGGGCAGGTCGTCCGTGCCTTGCACGTGATCGAGGAACGGGGCGAGACCCACCGCCTCCACCAGCGCGGTGGCCATGGCGGTGCGCTTGGTGGTGGCGACCACACGCGCGTAACCGCGCTCAGCTAAATGCGTGAGCAGCGCGGGTACCCCTTCGTAAGGGGCTGTGGTGTCCGTGAAGTGCTGCGGGTAGTGCCGGCGGTAAACGTCTGACAGGGCCGGCGCCAGCTCCGCGAGGGCGAACTCGGCGTACATGGCTTCGAGGGGCCGGCCGATGCTGGCCACTACGGCCTCGCGACTAGGCGCAGGCAGGCCCAGTTCGGAGAAAGCATGAAGAAAGCTGTTCACTATGTCCTGCTGCGAGTCGACGAGCGTGCCGTCGAGATCGAAGATGACCGTGGGGCGGGGTTCAGGCATGCTCAAAGTATGGCCCGGGGGGTCAGTAGTGCAGGTAGGCGACGGTGACTCCGTGACCACCCTCGTACGGGACTGCGTCCTCGTAGCGCTCCACTAACTTCTCGCTCTTGAGGTAGTTACGCACGGCGTCGCGGAGCGCGCCGGTGCCTTTGCCGTGCAGGAGCCGCACGCTCTCGACTTTAAGCGAGTGCGCTTCCAGCACGAAGTCGCGCACTTGCTCGAGGGCTTCCTCCACGCGGGCGCCGCGCAGGTTGAGTTCTTTGTCGAACGTGGCGGGCGCGGGCACGTGCGCGCGCGTGACCTTTGATTTGGGCTTGCCGAGCGGTTTGGCGTCGCGGCGCGGTACCTCTACCTTGAGGAGTCCGAGCTGTACTAGTAGTTGGCCGCCGCCGCGGTGTTCCAACACTTGCCCTTCCGCGCCGTAGCTTTCTACCCGCACGCGGGAACCCACGGCGTAGGGGTCGTCGTTTACCTCACTGGCGGGTGCGCCCGCGGTCGGCGCGGCCGCTGCGGGCTTTGCGCGGGTCGGCTCGGCTAGCTTGCGCGTCTTGCGTCTGAGTTCCTGGATCTGGTCGAGCGCCTTCGAGCGTTGCTGGGGTTCTTGTTGCGCCACGCGCCGCAGCCGGGTGGCTTGCTGCAGAGTTTCCTGCAGGAGCTCGTCGGCCTTCTCGGCGGCGGCGGCTATGAGTTCTGCCTCGCGGCCGCGCAGCATGCTGATCTGCTCTCTCAGCACGCCCGCCTCGGCCACTGCGCGCTGGTTGGCGGCGCGCGCGTCGGCCAGTTGCTCCTCCAGTTCCTCTCGCTGCTTCTCGAGGGTGGCCAGGAGGTTCTCGAGCCGTTCCCCTTCGGGGCCTAGCAGGTTCGCGGCGCGCTGCAGGAGGGCGGCGGGCAGGCCCAGGCGTTCGGCGATGGAGAGCGCGTAGCTGCGACCGGGCTGACCCACGATCAGTTGGTAGGTGGGCCTGAGTTCTTCCACGTCGAAGCGCATGGCCGCGTTGGACACGCCGGGCGTTTCGCTGGCGAAGACCTTAAGGGGCGCCAGGTGGGTGGTGACCAGTCCGCGGGCGCCGCCGGCGAGGACGCGCTCGAGGATGGCTTGCGAGAGCGCCGCGCCCTCGTCCGGGTCCGTGCCTGAACCGAGTTCGTCTATAAGCACCAGGGTCCCGCGGTCGGCGTGCTCCACGATGGCCTTGAGGTTCTGCAGGTGCCCCGCGTAGGTGCTCAGGCTGGCTTCGATGCTCTGTTCGTCGCCGATGTCCGACAGCAGGGCCGTAACGCGCGGCAGCACGGGCGCGCTCTCGCCGCCAGCGGCTACAAAGAGCCCGGCCTGCGCCATGGCGGCCGCCAGGCCCAGGGTCTTTATTAGCACGGTCTTACCGCCCGCGTTGGGCCCGGTGATGATCAGTAAGCGGCGCTCCTCGTCGAGCTCAATGTCGTTAGGAACGCAGCCCTCGATGAGCGGGTGGCGCGCTTGCACGAGGTGCACGCGCCCCTCGTCGTTGAAGCGGGGTCGGCGCAAACGCCAGTCCTTAGCGAGGCGGGCCGCGGCGTTCAACTGATCGAGCTCGGCTATCACCTCGAGGGTCTCGTCCACGCGCGGCTCGTCGGCCAGGCGGCGGCCCAGAGCGAGGAGGATGCGGCGCACCTCGTCGCGCTCCTCCATCTCTAGGATGGCGAGCTCGTTATTGAGGTCCACCACCCCGGCGGGCTCGATGAAGACGGTAGCGCCGGAATCCGAGCGGTCGAGCGCCAAGCCCGGCACGCGTGACTGCTGGTGCGCCTTAATGGGTATGACGTAGCGGTCACGCCTGAGGGTGATGATCGGGTCCTGCACGTACTCGGCGTAGCTTTCCAGCAGCCGCGTGAGGCGGTCGCGGATGCGGCCGCGCAGCGGGTTGAGGCGGCGCCTGATGTCGGCCAGTTTCGGGGTGGCGTCGTCGCGTACGTTGCCGTCGGGGTCGAGCTGCTCGCGTACCAGCCTGAGTACGCCGTCGAAGGAGCCGATACCCACGGCTACTTCCGTCAGGGCGGGCCGCTCCGAGGCGACGATGGCGCGGCGGAGGGTGGCGGCGGCGTCCAGGGTGTACGCCACGGAGAGGATCTCGGTACCGTCGAGCAGGTTGCCGTCGCGCACGCGCCGCAGGTACGGCCGCACGTCCTCTATACCGCCGAGCGCCAGGTCGCCGCCTGCCACGATCTCCTCCACCCGCTCGAGGGCGCGGTCGGCCTCTGCCACGTTCGGGTACGGGGCGAGCGCCCGGGCACGTTCCATGCCCATGAAGGTGCCAGCCCGGTCGGCCAGGGCTGCCTGGATGCGCCCGAACGAGAGTTTCTCTAAGGTGGCGGCGGTAACGTCCACGGCCGCAGATTATACGTAAGGAGCGCCCGCAGGTGCGTGCGGTAGGCTCACGAGCATGCTGCCGGTCGAGGTCGGGGCCTCCCTACTACCCGTAACGCCCGCGCCCCCGTTCTCGTGGGAGCAGACGCTTAGGGCGCTAGTGGGCTTCGGCGCGGTGCCTGACCGCGGCCGGCCCGTGACTCTAGGCGGCGCGCCTATAGACCCCGCGGAACTCACGGCTGGTACGGGTTGGGAGCTGGCCGTGCAACTAGGCGAGGTAGACGGGGGCCCGGCCATAGTGCGGCTGGAGCCAGCTGAGGGCGAGGGGCCTTACGCACCGGATCTGAAACTGACCGTGGTGGGGCGTCACGACGTGACCCTAGCGGACGCGCAGAGCGTTTGGGACCAACTAGATCAGTTCCTGGCACTGTCGCTGGCGCTGGACCCGCTGGTGGAGGAGTCCCGTAACGACCCGGCCTTCCAGCCGGTGCTAGCCGCGCTGTACGGCTTCCACCCGCCCCGTTTCCGGTCCGCGTTCCAGGCGGCCTGCTGGACGGTGGTTCGGCAGCGCACGCCGCAGGGTTTCGCCGTCGGCACCATGGAGCGACTGACCGCGCTCCTCGGCAGCGAGGTGCAGGCCAAGGACGGCGCGTGTCTGCGGCTCTTCCCTGCCCCCGGCCGGTTGGCGCACGGCGCGCGCACGGAGCTGGTGGCGGCCACCAACAACCTCCGCAAGGTGGAGCGGCTCGAGGGGTTGGCTACCGAGTTCGCCAGCGTGGACGAACGAGAGCTAGTAACCGCCGACTACGCCGCGGTGCTGAAGTGGTTGAAGTCGTTACCTGGGCTGGGGCCATGGTCCGCCGAGCAGGTCATGTGGCGTGGACTCGGCCGGGTGGAGCGCACGCCGTGGCTCGACACGGGGGCTCTGTCCGCCGTGAGCGCGGTGTACACGCCGGGCCTCACCCTGGTTAAGGGCGCCGCCCGCGAGCTGGCGCGCCATTACGACGACCTGCAGGGCGTGTGGCTCGCGTACCTGAAGGCGTACCCGCGGGTTAGCGCTCAGCCGGCGAGCACCGCCCCGCTCGGAGCAGAGTCGGCAGGGTCGGCTGGGCGTGACACCCGCGGGCACCCGTCTGTGCGTTCTTAGGCCGTAGCGGCTGGCGCCTTCTGCGTGGCCTGAATGGCCGTGAGGGCGATCGTGTAAACGATGTCGTCGACGAGCGCCCCGCGCGAGAGGTCGTTCACGGGCCGTTTCAGGCCTTGCAGCATGGGCCCCACCGACACCACCCCCGCCGAGCGTTGCACCGCCTTGTAGGTGGCGTTGCCGCTGTTGAGGTCGGGGAACACGAGCACGGTGGCGCGGCCGGCCACGGCGCTGTCGGGCGCCTTGCCGCGCGCCACGCTGGGCACGGTGGCCGCGTCGTACTGCAGGGGGCCGTCGATCTGTAGGTCCGGGCGCCGCTCGCGCGCTATGAACGTAGCTTCGCGCACCTTGTCCACGTCCGCGCCCTCGCCGGAACTGCCGGTGGAGTACGAGAGGAGCGCCACCCGCGGCGTGATGCCGAAAGCGCGGGCGGACTCGGCGGACTGTATGGCTATGTCGGCCAGCTCCTCCGCGTTCGGGTCCGGGTTCACGGCGCAGTCGCCGTACACCAGCACCTGGTCCGGCAGGCACATGAAGAACACTGAGCTGACCAGCTTGGCGTCCTCGTGGGTCTTTATGAGCTGCAGGGCGGGCCGCACGGTGCTGGCGGTGGTGTGCACGGCGCCGGAGACCAGCCCGTCGACCTCGCCCTGCGCCACCATCATGGTGGCCAGCACCACGTTGTCGCGTAGCTGGTTGCGGGCGCCGTCGTCTGTGAGTCCCTTGTGGCTGCGCAGCGCCACCATGCCCGCCACGTACCGCTCGCGCAGCTCGTCGGTGGGCTCCACGATCTGCACGCCCTCCCCAAGTTCCAGCCCTTGCGCTTCGGCTACGCGGTGGATCTCGTCGGGGTCGCCCAGAAGCACGCAGGTGGCTATGCCGCGCTCAGCGCAGATGGCGGCGGCCTTCACGGTGCGGGGTTCGTCGCCCTCGGGCAGCACTATGCGCTTGCCAGCTTCGCGCGCCATCTCCACCAGCCGGTACAGGAAGGCAGGGGGCGAGAGGCGCAGCTCGCGTTCGCTGCCGAGGATCTCGAGGATCGGTGTCAGGTCGAGGTGCTCCGCCACGGATTCCATGCCGCGTTCCATGCGCTCAACGTCGTCGAGGGGTACCTCGACGGGCATGGCGGCGGCGCGGGCGGCCGTCACGTACGAGTCGGAGCCCACCTGCAGTACGGGCAGCCCGGTGGCGAACGCCTTGGCGGAGAGGCGCATGACTTCGGGGCTGGGCTCCACGTCGCCGGTCAGCACGAGGCCGGCGAGGGGCACGCCGTTCAGCGCGGCCATGCCAGCGGCGATGATGATGTCGTCACGGTCGCTGGGGGTGATTATCAGCGCGTCAGGGCGCAGCCGGTGCGTCATGTGCGCCACGTTGCGGGCCACGAGCGATACGTCAACCACGCGGCGGTTGGCCAGCTCGCCCTCGTGCAGCACGGACGCGCCTAAGTAGGCAGCTACGTCGAGCGTGCGGGGCGACGCCATGCCCTGCTCCCACGGCACGGCGCCCAGCAAGGCGAAGTCCGGGTCGCGGAAGATGCGCAGGCGCGCCTTCAGGTCGTCGGCGTGCAGGAGCTCGTCGGGCATCTTCAGCGCCGTGCGGGTGGTGCCGAGCACGTCGAAGGCGGGCGCGTTCAGTTGGTTTATGACCACGCCGATGACCTTCTCGGCTGTGGCGCCGCCGAAGAGCTGCGCGGTCATGTCGAGGCGGTCCTCGAGCGCCGCCAGCGACGGCTGCGGGGTGGCGACCAGGATGACGTGCGCGTCTATGGCGCGCGCTATGTCCGCGTTCAGGTCGTCCAGGCTCGGGTGATCGCTGGTGGCCGCCAGGCCCTCCACTATGACCACGTCGGCGCCAGCGGCGGAACGGCCGTAACTGCCCACCAGTTGCTGCAGCAGCTCGGAACGCTTGCCGGCGGCCAGCATGGCCTCGGCGGCGCCGAATGCCAGGGGGTCGGCCGGCCTTATGTTCGTGGAGCGGCGCACGAACTCGGTGGACCGCTCCGGCCCCACGTCGTCGCCAGGCTGGCGGATCGGTTTGAAGAAGCCCACGTTGAGGCCCTCGCGTTCGAGGGCGTGCACGAAGCCCAGGCAGACGGACGTGAGGCCGACCCCGGGCGCGGTTGGTACCACGTAGAAGCTGTGCGTTCTAGACATCAGTCGTTGCCGCCCTGAGGGCGCCTCCGCAATAACCTTATGCCATGCACGTGGGAGCGGCCATGGGGCCAAAGCCCCGGCCGCGGCTGTGGCCTTCCTCGCACCGCCCATGCAGCCGTCATGCCCTATCCTGTCGGTATCTTGTTGTTGTGTAGGACGCTGCAGCTCGCCTAGTGAGGCGGGGTGGCGTCCAGAAGGAGCGGTTCAATGACCGATAACGATAACGGCGCTCCCCTTCCGCCCGTAGAACCGGACACGGGTGTGTCGCCCGTGCCAGCACAACCCCCTGTGCAGCCGCCGCCGCACTCCAGTTCGGACACGGCGCCGCCGGGCAGCGAGCCACCCGCGGGTGGGCCGCAGTTCGCGACCAGCGGGGCCAAGCCCGAGATCGGCAAGCGCGCCATCTCGTACATCATCGACTGGGTCATCGCCATGGTCCTGTACGCCGTGCTGGCGCCAGCCTCAGGGGCGCTCGGGTCGCTCGTGGGCGCGGCTTACCTGCTGCTACGTGACGGTTTCGACTTCGACTTCATGAAGGGCCGCTCGCTGGGCAAGCGCATGATGAAGCTCACCGTGCAACGCGAGGACGGCGGCAAGATGGACCTGGCCACCTCCGCGCGGCGTAACTGGACCCTGGCGCTCTCCATGCTGCCGCTGGGTCTACTCTGGTTCCTGGTGGCGCCGGTGGCGCTGCTCATCGGCCTTTACGAGCTTTACCTGGTGCTCACGTCACCAGATGGCAGGCGATGGGGCGACAAGATGGCCAACACGCGGGTCCTCGAGACGGACGAGTAGCAGCGCCAGTTAGGAGCTGGTGCCGCCCTCGTCGCCGGTGGCCGTGCCGTTAGCAGAGCCCGCGCTCGTTTCTGTGCTGGTCTCTGTGCTGGTCTCTGTACTCTTCTCTGAGCCCGTTGTGGTGCTCGAGTCGGTTCCGCTCCGCGCCGGCGCTGGCCGGCCGGGCTGCGTTACGGGTCGGCGACGCCCCAGCCCCTTCTCGTGGATGACCTTCATGGTCACCACCCGTTTGGTCATGGCGTAAGCGAAAGTGAGCATGGCTAGCAGCAGGAAGACGCCGCTGGCCGTAAAGAGGGCGTAAGGCAGGCTGCCGCCGCCGGAACGCCACCACGGCTCGCCCACCACACGCAGCACGAGCCCGGTCTGCAGCAGCAGGAACGTTACGGACTCGAAGCCCTTCTGGCGGATGCCGCCCGGCCGGGGCAGCATCCAGAACGCCACGCCCATGACCATGGCTAGGAAGAAACCGATGATGCCCATGTGGGCGTGGGTGGCTCTGACGAGCGCCGCCATCCCCGGGTTGAAGCTCACCCAGACCCCGAGGGCTCCGGTGGCGACAAGCCAGAAGAGGGCGGCGCGTAAGAAGGCGACTTGCCAGACGCTCACGGTGTGAGTTTACCGCCCGCGCTAGTGGCGGGCGCGGGTTCCTCTAGGCGCTCTTGCCTATGCGCACACGCCAGGTGTCGGGGCCCTGCTCGAGGTACTCCCATTCGACCGTGCCCGGACGCTCCATCTGGAACTGATAGAAGAGCGGCTTGGGGTCGTGATCGTTCACGAGCTCGAACGCCTGGCCGGCCTCGAGGTCGTCGAACGTCTTGAAGAGGAGCGGATGGCGCTCGCGGGGGTGGATGGTTCTAACGTCTACCTGCTTCATGGTTCCTGGTCTCCTTCCAGCCACCGGATGGCGCCGGTGGGGCAAACGGACATGGCTTCGAGGCTCTCGGCCGACACTGCCACCCGCAACGGATCGTTACGGATGCCGGGAGCGACCTCCTCGCAGATGCCGCACTCGATGCAGCTGAGGGGGTCGACCCACATGGCGTCGGGTCTGAGTGGCGCTTCAGTTCCTGGCTGCACGCGGACCTCCCGACAGGCGTCTGGTGCCGAGCACCGTGAAGGTACCCTCGCCGGCTATCAGCGCCTTGGTGCTACCGGGCATTATGTGAACGACGCTGCCAGCGCTGACCGCGTGGCGCTCGTCGTTCTCCTGTATGAAGCCGTCGCCCTCTAGCACCGTGAAGACGGTCTCGGTCAGGTCGTTGTCGGGCGCCACCAGTTCCTGGCCCTTCTGCAGGCAGAGGAGCATGACGACCATGCCTTCCCCCATGTGCAGGGGCCGAGGCACCGGTCCGCGTTCCGAGTAACGCACCTGCTCTAGCGGCTTGAGGAGGGGCACGTTAGTCGGCTCCTCGGTCCACGCCGAGCGCCAGCAGTTGCGCTATGAGCGACTCCTGCTGCTCCTCAGCCTGACCGCGGATGCGGAACGCCTGCCCCAGGTTGACCGTGTGGGCCATGGCAAGGCGCGCTACGGGGTTGGCCAGCGGTTCGAAGCCGCCGGCTATGAGCAGGCTGAGCGCGTCCTCGTGCGCCTCCAGGATGCGGGAAACGCGCATGCCCAGCAGGCGCTGGCGCCGCTCCTCATGCTCCGCGGCTGCGCGCGCGCCTTCGTATTCGCCACCTTGCAACGTACTGTCGTGCCGAGCTGTCTCTGCCACGCCTGTAAGCCTGTCAGGCGGCGCGCTTGCAGCACCATGACGTAGGTCATCGCGTTCGTAGCGCGCGCGGGCGGAAGCTAGGTAACGATATGGCTGAAACGTTCCTGGACAACCGTGGGCTCGAGCCGCCCAACCCCATGATCCGTACGCTTGAGGCGCTGGCCGGCATGGCCGCGGGCGAGGTGCTCGTCATTCATAACGACCGCGTGCCCATCTACCTGCTACCGCAACTGGCCGACGAAGGCGCCGATTACCAAGTGGAGGAACTGCCGGACGGCAGCGCGCGCGTCCGCATCACCAAGGGGGGCTAGGCGCCGTGATGCCGCGCCTGGGCGCCGACGGTGCGCCCCCGTTCCTGCCGATAGGCACGCTGCTGGCGGGCGCCCTGGCGCTGCTGGCCGGCGGCGCCGTGCTGCTGCCCAACGCGGCGGTGCTGGCTGGTCCCGTCAACTCGCCCACCATGGTGGCGCTCGTGCACGTGTTCACGCTGGGTTTCGTGGGTCTCATCTTCGCCGGTACCCTGCAGCAGTTACCAGCGGTCATGTTCGTGACCAAGCTAGCGTGGCCTCGGCTCGGTTACGTGACCACCCCGCTGCTCGTGCTCGGCAGCGCCGCAGTTGTCACGGGCTTCGCCAGGGGCTTCGCGCCGACCTGGCTGCAGTGGGGAGCCATAGGCACGAGCCTCGCCTGGCTCCTGCTGCTGGCGCAGCTGGTGGCCACGGCCCTGCGGCGGTGGCCGAAGGACGCCGGCAGCCACGCGCTCATCTTGTCGGTGGTCTTCCTGGCCTTCACCGTCATAGCTGGTTTCCTGCTGGCCAGCGCCCGCACCACTCTCTCCGTGGCTAGCGTGGTGGGTTACCCCGTCAAACTGCACCTGACGCTCGGGCTGTTCGGAGCGTTCATGCTGGGCATCGTCGGGTCCGGTCAGAAGCTGCTGTCCATGTTCGCGCTTTCCAAGGGGGGCGGCCAGTGGCGTGTGCGCGCCGCGATCTACCTGGTGGCGGCGGCGCTGGTGGCCGAGAGCGTGCAGGCGTTCCTGCGCGTGCAGTTAGGGCCGCTGCCCACGCTGTTGCTGGCGGCCGGTGGGCTCATGCAACTGGTCGAGGTGTACGCCATTCATAAGCGGCGTCTGCGCAAGAAGCTCGAGGCCCCTATCGAGCGTTACGTGCTGGCGCACCTCTTCATGCCGGTCGCGGGCTTGCTCGTGCTGTTCGGCCAGCCAGCTGCGGCCGGCGCGGCGTTCCTGGTGGGTTTCATCGGCTTGGCCGTTAGCGGCATGCTGGTCAAGATCACCTCGTTCCTCGTGTGGACAGCGGTGTTCGCCAACGCCAAGACGGGCGGGGTGTCGGGCGGAGCGCCGCTCCTAAGGGACCTCATGCGAGACGAGCTGGAGCCAGTGACCACGTGGTCGTTGACGGGCGGGGCGCTGCTACTGTGCGCCACTTTCGTCACGCATCAGCCGGCACTGGCGTACGCGGCCGCGTCGTTACTCCTGGTGGGAGCGGCCAGCCAGTTCGTGCAGGTGGTGCACGTGGTCAGCACCACCGTATTGGCGGGCCGCCGCCTGGCGCGAGACGCCGCTGCGGTCACTGCCCAGGAGGCGTCATGACCGAAACGACTTTCAACGAGATCAACGCCAACCTGCCGGCACGTAACGTGCTGGAGTCGCTGCACGCCGTCATAGACCCGGAGCTGGGCCTCGACATCGTGAGCTTAGGGATGGTGTACGTAGTGAGCGTGGTGGGCGGCGTGGTGAACATCGAGATGACCCTCACCACCCCCGGCTGCCCGCTGCACGCCAGTATCGAGGCGGACGTGAAGCACGTGCTGGGTCAGGTGCCGGGCGTGGACGAGGTCAGCGTGGAGCTGGTGTGGGACCCGCCCTGGACGCCTGACTCCATGAGCGACACCGCCAAGAGCACGCTGGGCTTCTGGTGAGTAAGGGCCGGTAGCTGGGCCCTGGGCGGCCCGCCCAGGACGGTTGGCTGCAGCGCCTAGCGCCCCACGCTGTTCGCCATGGCGTTCAGTTGCTCGGCGTCGAGGGCTTCGACCGTACGGCCCACCATGCTTATGGCGCCGCCAGCGTGGAGGCGCGAGAGGTTGCGGCTCACCAGTTCCGGCACGGTACCGAGCTGGGCGGCTATGGCCGCGTTCGTGTCGAGCGTAAACGGTAAGCCCGCCTTGGCCTCCGCCAACAGGTAGCGCGCCAACCTGTGCACCACCTCTTGGAACGAGATGGCCTCCACCAGCCCCACCAAACGGCGCAGCCGCCGGCCCAGCATGCGCATGAGGTGCAGGGCTATGCCTGGGTTGTCGTGCAGCACGCGCTGGAAGCCGTCCTGTGCCAGCACCAGCACCTCGCTGGGCTCCGCCGCTTCAGCGCTGGCAGGGTACGGCCCACCGTCCAGAGCCACCAGCTCGGCCACGGTGTTGAACGGGTGCTCCACAGTGAGCACCACCTCCCGGCCGCTGGCGGGCGAAACGATGAACACCTTCACCTTGCCGCTCACCACCACGTGCATGCCCTGCGCCTCCTCGCCCGCGAAGAAGAGCGCCTCGGCAGGTTCGAGCTTGCGCCGGTACGCCACGGCCGCCAGCGCCTGCAGGTCGGCGGGCCCCAGTTCCGCAAACAGGGGGCAACGCGCCAGCACTTGAACGTCGGTGAACGGCATGCCCAAGGCTAACCGCCGGAGGGTCGTCACAGGTGACCGCCGGAACGGTAGTAGCATGACCCGCAGTTGATGGAGCCGAGCGAGAAACCACCGAAGCTGCGTTGGCAGCGCACCCTGGGCGTCATGTTCGTGGCCCAGCTGCTGGCATCGGTGGGCTTCTCCACCATCTTCCCGTTCCTGCCGAACTACGTGGAGTACTTAGGGGTCCGGTCGGGCGGCTCGCTGGTCTTCTGGGTCTCCGCCGTGTTCAGCGTGCAGGCGGTGGCCATGATGATCGCTGCGCCGTTCTGGGGCGCCATGGCGGACCGTTACGGCCGCAAGCTCATGGTGCAGCGCTCCATGTTCGGCGGCGCGGTGGTGATACTGCTCATGGCCTTCGCCGGTAGCGCGGAGGAGCTGACCTTGCTGCGGTTAGTGCAGGGCCTCATCACCGGGGTCATGTCGGCTAGCTCGTCGCTGGTGGCGTCCGTCACGCCGCGCGAGCGGCTCGGTTACGCCATGGGCCTCATGCAAACAGCCAGCTGGGCCGGGGTATCCGTGGGGCCCATGATCGGCGGGGTGCTGGAGTTCTTCTTCGGTTACCGCATTGCGTTCGTGGTCACGGCGGTGCTCCTGTTCGTGGGCGGCCTACTGGTACTGCTGCGGGTGGAGGAGCGTTTCACCCGCGCCGAGAGCGTGCCGCGCGGTTTCGGGGGCGTGTTCAAGTCGTGGGCGCACGTGGTGCGGGTGCCTGGTGTGTCACTTGCGTACCTGCTCAGGTTCATAGCCTGGCTGGGCCGCACCATGCTGGTGCCGTTCCTGCCGCTCTTCGTGGCGGCCATCTCCGTTAGGGGCGACCTGGCCGGCATATATACAGGTCTGGCTATCGGCCTGGCTTCCGCCGCCGGCACGTTCTCGGGCGTGGTGCTGGGCAGGTTGAGCGACCGGGTAGGCGAGCGCCCGGTGCTTGTGTACAGCGCCCTGGCCACCGCCATCTTCTACTTGCCCATGACGTTCGTTACGGAGGTGTGGCAGCTAATCGCGCTGAACACCCTGGTGGGCCTAGCCGTGGGCGGCGTGCTGCCCGCCATCAGCACCATGCTCGCGCGCCTCACCGACCCCAGCGAGGCGGGCACCGTGTACGGCCTCGATACCTCCATCGGCTCCGCCTCGAGGGCCGTGGCGCCACTGGTAGCGGGCGCTATCGTCACGCTCACTAGCGCGCCGGGCGCCACCGAGTACCGCTACGTGTTCCTTGCGTCCGGCGCGCTCTTCTTCGCCACCACCCTGCTGGCGGCCTGGCGCCTGCCCCGCCGCAAGCCGGCAGACGGCAGCGGCCGCGCCACCCAGTAAGGTCACGCGGCCGCTCACTCCTGATCGAAACCGCCGTTCACCACGAGCTCGGCGCCGGCCTGCTGAACGCTCACGTCGCTCACGAGCACGGTGGGCGCCTCCTCCGCGCCGCTGCGGTCGCGCGCCCTGACGCTGAGACGCAGGTAGGTGGCGTCCGCGGGAATGTCGGCAGCGGCGTAACTGAGTTCCGGTAACAGGTCTGCGTCCAGGCGCACCCACGTCTGCCCGCCCGCGGAGCCGAACGGGTGGTCGATGTCCGCGTCGCTGCGGCCGCCGCTCAATCGGCTCGCGCCCGAGTCAGCAGCCAGCGCCCCAAGGCACGCCTCTAAGCTGTCGTGGAAGTTCGGGTTCACGCGCACCGCCACGCCGCTGGCGTCCGAGGTGGCCGTGGCCGCCATGACCGAGAGCTCGATGCTGAGGTCCTGGCCGGCGCTGATGGGCACGCACTGGTCGAGCTTGCTAGCCCCGAAACCCTCGCCCAGCGCGCCGTAGGCGAACGCGTTGGTAACGGCGCCAGCGGCGTCCGCCAGCGTCACGACGCTGCCGGTACCGGCCGTAACGTGCCAACCGGTGGGGCCGTCTTTCTCGGCGTAAGCGCGCTCTGCCAGCACCTCGAAGGGGGCGGACTGGGTCTCGGCCGCAGTGCCGCCCTGAGGTTCAGCGGCGTCGGCGTTCCCGGTGGCCGCAGTAGTCGGCACACCTGGCGCTGACTCCGTGCTCGCCGCCACGGGGGCAGTGTTGGCGCTAGCCGCAGTAGGTTGGTAGGCAGGCACGTCGATCTGTTCGATGAGCCCCGGCAGCGTAGCCAACAGGTACTCACGCCGCGCGGTAACGAACGCCTCAAGGTCTGCCAGCGCGCCCTGGAACTGCTCGTAGGAGGTGAGCGCGCGTGTGTCCACCGCCATGTCGGCGTCGATCAGCGCTTGGTACTGCTCGGCGATGGGCCCGAGGGTCTCCCAGTCGAGCCACCGCTCGGCCACGTCGAGCATGTACTCCAGGTAGCGCTTCTGCAGTTCCGGCACGGCCAGCAGGCGCGAGCGCAGCGGCACCGAGGCGTCAGTGAGACCCACCAGGGGGTTCAAGTTCACGCCGCTGGAAGCTGCACCGGAAGCTTCGCCGCGCCGACCGGCGCCCCCGAAACCGGGGCCGAAACCGCTGGAGCTCGACATGGTCTCGTTGATGTCGTGGTTGATCATGTGAAAGCGGCCGCTCTCGTCTAGGTAAAGCTCGTAATCGCTAGCGCGGGTCCAGAAGCCGTCGCTGTTCACCAGCGCTACGTCCAGCGCCAGGTAGCGCAGCACGCCGTCGATGTCGAGCATCGGCTCGAGTTCCTCCACCAGCTGGTCGAGAGGCGTTTCGGTGAGCACCCTGAACAGCTCGGTCAGCGCCGACCAGCTCGCCGCCGTGTCGCGGTTCTGGATCTCGTACACGTCCCTATACAGGTCGGGGTCGTCGCCCAGGTAGAGCATGCCGCCCTGGCCGTTCGGGCTGCCACCGATCTCCCAGCGCACGCCGTCGGACTCGCCGTACCAGTCTTCTAGGAAGTCGCGGTTGAAGTTCTGCTGGCTCTGGTAGATGCCCCAGATCTCGCCGTTGATGACCACCCGCACGAAGTTCACGCGCGGCACCGCGATGTAGTCCTGCAGGATCGTGGAGGTCAGCACGGTGCGGATCTGGCTGGCGTCGTTGATGTCGTTGAGGAGCTTGATGGTGCGCACGCCCTCCACGTTCTGACCACTGACCACCGTGTCCATCTTCAAGCGCAGGGGCCGTTTGAGGCCCGTTGAGACCATGCTGTACGACGAGTTGCCGCGGAACCTCAGCCCCACGTTCTCGTACGTCACGCCGTCGATGGTCACGGTGGCGGGCAGCTCGACGTCGGTGTTGTAGAACGCCTCCATCTCTGCCTCCCAGTCGTCGAAACCGAGCTCGATGAAGATGGTGCGCACCACGTCGGTGTCGTAGAAATCGGCGTCTGCGTACACCTCAACGTCTTCAGGCGTGAGGCTCACGCCGGTGGAACCGCCGCTGGTGCCCCCGCCACCCAGGCCGCCCCCGCGGCGACCGCCGGAGCTCCAGCCGATCTCGGCCAGGTACTCCTTGGCGGCCGCGCGCTCTTCGGCTTCCAGGAAGCCGCTGCCATCCGCATCGAAGCGTTCAACTAGTTCGAGCCTCTCGGTCTCGCCTCCGAAGCCCTGCCCGCCCGGGAAGCCCGGCGGTACCTGGCCTTGTTGGCCCGGCTGACCGCGCTGGCCGGGAGCGCCGCCGAAGCCGCCCTGCGCGAAGGCCAGAACCAGGGTTGCCACCAGCAGTAACGCTGCCAACAGGCGGCCCGCACGCGCGCCGCGCCTCGTGATCAAGTCGTTCCGTTCACTCACTTGCATCCTCCGTTCGCCGCTACGAACCGCGGCGCTGTGAATGCCTGCAAGCTAGCCCCGGCACATGTACGTTGCGTATAGCCCGCATCAAGAGAAGGTGAGGCCCTAACACCGTTACGTAACTATGACGCCGGCCGCTGCCCGCGCGCTAGGTAGGTCGCGCTTAGTAGGTGACGCGACCTGTTGCAAGCTACGGCGGGCCGGTATACGGTCGAGGTGTCGCCAGGGGTGTCCCGCGCCAAGCGGGGCTGAGATCACACCCTAGAACCTGAACCCGGTAATGCGGGCGGAGGGAGAGTGACGCACGCGGCCGAAGCCGCGGCCGGTGCGTCCGAAGGTGATCAGAAAGTGATCAGGAGGACGCAATGACTCGCAAGCTACATATCCCAACCCCTAAGTTCCCAGCCATCAAGCTCACCAAGCTGATCGTGGCCCTGCTAGTGGCGGCTCTTGCCCTACTAGGCACGGCCGCAGCCCAGCGCATCACGGTGCTGACCCACAGCTCCTTCTCCCTGCCCACGGAGGTCATCGAGGAGTTCACGGCCGCCACCGGTATCGAAGTGGTGTTCCTACCAGCGGGCGACGCAGGCGAGGCCCTCAACCGCGCCATCCTCACCAAAGCGCGCCCCGTAGGCGACCTGCTCTTCGGCGTGGACGACAGCCTGCTAGAACGGGCCCGTCACGAGGGCATCTTCCTCCCCTACCGCAGCCCCGCGCTGCAGGGCGTACCCGAGGAGTACCGCTTCGCAGCCGACGACCTCGTCACGCCCGTAGACGTGGGCTGGGTCATCCCCAACATCGACGTGGCCTGGTTCGCGGAACGCGAACTGGCATTGCCGCAGACCCTTGAGGAACTCGCCGACCCCAAGTACGCGGACCTGCTGGTGGTGCAGAACGCGGCCACCTCCAGCCCGGGGCTGGCGTTCCTGCTCGCCACCGTGGCGCGCTTCGGCGACGCGGCGGCCGGCATCGAGGGCCTAGCCCCTTACGCGGGCGGCGACTGGCTGGACTTCTGGGCGGACCTAACCGCGAACGGCGTGGAGGTAGCGGACGGTTGGACCGACGCCTACTACACGCTCTTCAGCCACTACGGCGGTACCAGGCCGGTGGTGGTGAGCTACCTCAGCAGCCCCGCCGCGGAGGTCATCTTCGCGGAGGAGCCGCTGGCCACCCCGCCTACCGCCAACCTAAGCTGCCAGGGCTGCGCCTACCGGCAGATCGAGGCCATCGGCATCCTGGCCGGCACCCAGCAACAGGAAGCCGCCCAGGCGTTCGTGGACTTCATGCTGAGCGCCGCCGTGCAGGACGCAATCCCCATGGAGATGTTCGTGCACCCTGTGCTGGCCGCCGCGGAGCTGCCAGCCGAGTTCGTGGAGCACGCCTCCGTGGCGCCGGGCGTGACCGCCCCAGCCGTGCCCTCAGACGTCATCCAAGCCAACCAGCAGCGCTGGCTGGCGGAGTGGACCGCCGTGGTGCTGCAGGGCCGCACCCCGGAGGCGGCGCGCCGCTGACCCGCAGCTAAGCTCGCCCTGCAGCCTGAGCGCGGTCGCCTGGGCGCGCCGATCGCGCGCGCCCAGCGTAGCCGCGGCTAAGCACGCGCGACCGGCGCCACCTCTTCCGGTGGCGCCCCCGCACCGCCAAGTTCCGGCATGACGGGTAGCACCTCAGCCAGCGTGCCGCTAGCCACCACCCGGCCCTCGTCTAGCACGATCACCCTATCGGCGCGTTCGAGGGCCGCACGGCGGTGCGAGACCACCAGGCACGTGACGGCGCGTTCGCTGAAGAGCCCGTCCCACAGGCGCCGCTCGGTCTCCACGTCCAGTGCGCTGGAGATATCGTCGAACACCAGTAGCTCCGCTTCCCTGAGCAGCATGCGCGCCGCGGCGGCGCGCTGCACCTGACCGCCTGAGAGCCGCACGCCGCGGGCGCCCACCTCGGTCTGAAGCCCCTGCCGCATGGCCGCCACGTCGGGGCCCAGCACGGCTAGCTCCAGGGCGGCGTTCACGTCCGCGTCCGTAAGGTCGCGCCCGAGCGCCACGTTCTCGCGCAGCGAGTCCGAGAAGAGACGCGGCACCTCCGAGGTGTAGGCGCTGCGCGGCGGCACGAAGAACGAGGCCGGGTCCGTGACCTCCACCCCGTTCCAGCGCACGGTGCCGCGAGACTTAGGCAGCATGCCGAGCAGCACGCGCAGGAGCGTGGTCTTGCCCGAGCCGATGCGCCCTGTTACCACCACGAACTCGCCGCGCCGCACGTGGAAGCTCACCCCGTGGAGGCCCTCCGCGGCGTCGGGGTGATGGTAAGTGAGGTCCTCAACCTCAAGTAGCTCCAGTTGCTCGCGGCCAACAGCGGCAGGCTGGTAAGGCGCCGACTCCCGCCGCTCGAGCTGCAGGTCGCGCGGGGTCACTAGCGCCTCCACGGGGGCGTCCACCATCAGGCGCCCAAGGCGCTCGTACGCCACGCCCGTGCGCTTGTGCTGCACGAACATGAGCCCCATGAACGACATGGTGTAGGTGAGGCGCGGCAGCAGCGTCACGAAGAGCGCGAAGTCACCGACCGTGAAGGTGCCCGCCCGCAGCGCGGAGGCGCCCATGAGCAGCACCACGCCCATGGCCACGTTGACCATGTTGCCGCTCACGGAGCGGAAGACCTCGGTGAGCAGCGTGTCCTTTAGGGCCGCGCTCTTGCGGTTCACGTTGAGGGCTTCGAAACGGCCCAGCACCGCCCGCTCCGCCCCGGCGGCCTGGACCGCCTGGACGCTCCCGAACGTTTCTCCTAAGAAGTCGGTCACGCGGCTGGTGGCCTCGCGGCTCTGACGCCGCGCTACGCGGATGTACGGGCGCAGCACGTTCGACATGACGAGCATGAACACCAGCGGCACGCACGCCACCAGCGTCATGACGGCGTTCACGTACAGCATGATGCCGAGCGCCACTACCGCATAAGCGGCCAGCCCCCAGAAGTCCACCCAGTTCTCTATGTACTCGCCGATGTCGTTCACGTCGTCGCGGAAGCGGGTCACGGCTTCACTGGGCGAGTCGGGTAGGCGCCGCGAGCCGGCGGCGCTCAGCAGGTAGCCCAGCACCGAGCTGCGCAGGTGCAAGGTGATCTCCATGTAGTAGCTGACCCAGGTGCGGATGCCGCCCACGAAGAGCCCGATACGGGCGATGTCGGTGGCGAGCGCTAGCGCCAGGAACGTCCACGGTGAGAACGCGGCCGCCTCCGCGCCGGTGAGCGCGTCGAAGAGACCTCCCATGAACACCCCGGTCAATACGGGCAGCGCGTGGATTATCAGGAAGTAGACGCTGGTGATGATGAAGAGCGAGTTGCGCTGCCGCACCAGCTTCAGCGTGAGGGTCAGCGGGTTAGTGCTGAAGGTCATGCTAGTTCCTCCAGGATGTCGGCTGCGTTCTCAAGACCGGCCGGCGTCTGCCCGGCGGTCACGTTCAGGTCGAGAGCCAGCGCAGCACGGCGCAGGCGGGCGTAGCGGGAGTCAGGCTCAGCGGCCAGGGCAGCCCTGGAGCCGCTCTCCACCACCTCGCCGCCGCCCATGACGAGGATCCGGTCAACGCGCTCCACGGTCTCCAGGCGGTGCGCGATGATGATGGCGGTGCGCCCCTTCAGTAACCGTTCCACCGCCACCTCCAGCAGGCGCTCGCTGGCTGGGTCCAGCCGCGATGAAGGTTCGTCGAGCACGACCAACCCGGGGTCTTTCAGGAACACCCGCGCGAAGGCCACGAGCTGCGCCTCACCGGCTGAGAGGTTGCGGCCGCCCGAGTCGATGATGGTGTCAAGCCCCTCGGGTTGACGGGCCAGCCAGGCGCCCAGGCCCATCTCCTGCACCACCTCTTCTATCCGCGTGTCGGGCACGCTGGCGTCGAAGAACGTGAGGTTGTCGCGCACAGTGCCTCGGAAGAGCTGCACGTCCTGCGTTACGAGCCCGATACGCGACCGCAGGTGCTCCAGCTCAACGTGGCGGGCGTCCACGCCGGACAGCTTCACCGCGCCGTACGTGGGGTCGTACAGCCGGAACAGCAGCCGGGTGAGGGTCGTTTTGCCCGAACCCGTGCGCCCCAGCAGGCCCAGGCGTTCGCCCGGCGCCAGCTCGAAGTTCACGCCCTTCAGGGTGAGCTGCGTTTCGTCTACGTCGAGGTAATGGAAGCTCACGGCCTCGAAACTCACGCCCAGGGCGCCGTCCGGCAGTCGGCTGGAGCCGCCCGGTGGCAGCGCAGGCTGGGTGGCGAACAGCTCGCCCACCCGCGCCATGCCGGCCGCCGCCTTCTGCAGCTCCTGAAGCTGCTGCGTGATCTGCTCGATGGGCTCGTGCAGCATGAGCAGGTACTGGAACGTCATGTAGGCGGCGCCCACGGTGATGGCGCCGGCACCGACCAGGTAGATGGAGGTACCCACGGTGACCGCCATGCCCACCACGAACAGTCCGTAACTGCTCAGCCACACCACGCTGCGCAGCATCCAGGCGCGGCGCGTGTCGTGGTAGGCCGTGCGCATGACGCTGCCGAAGCGGTGCATGGTGTACGCACCCGCGCCGTTGCCGCGCAGG